>MDSZ01179086.1_pt1 | contig 13074 bp, 17 predicted proteins | sample 811201 | NCBI WGS metagenome assembly MDSZ01 (sample SAMN05326647, study PRJNA326480) | marine metagenome | isolation source: seawater | place: Indian Ocean: North | collected 2010
GCAAATTGACGAATTGGGGTCCGTACTCCCGCCATGACTGGCGTTGGGATGTTGATTTTGTGTCTGCTGATTGCGTCGTAGTATCGTCGGACATAATCTAACCTCGTTTCTTTAGGATAATCTGAAAACATTGTTGCAGCAATCATGATATACATGAACTGTGGTGTCTCATAGACATCACCAGTGCTGCGATCTTGTACAAGATATTTATCGACAACTTGTCGAAGTCCTGCATAAGTGAACAGGAAATCCCGATCATGATCTAGATATGATTGTAGCATATCTATCTCATCATCAGTATACTTTGTTACAATCGCTTTATCATATACACCTTTCATCACACATTGAGTTATATGATCTCCAAGATTAGGAGACTCATGCATACGACCCCACAATTGCTTCCTAAGGGCAAACAAAAGGAGTCTAGCAGCAACAAACTGATAGTTAGGATTATCTAGGTCAATTAAATCACTAGCACTCTTAATAAGGATCTCTTGAACCTCACTAGTCTTTATACCATCAAAGAATTGTACACCAGAATTAATCTCAACCTGAGATGCAGATACCCCTGCAAGATCCTTACATGCTTCTTCAACCATCTTATGAATCTTATTAAGATCCAATGGTTCAAGATGTCCTGATCTCTTCTTAACTTTTGTGCCGTTACTCATTTGCGTTTCCTTGTATTTTAAAATTAAATGATAATGATATTCTTGTTTCGTCTGATTGATTCCTTGTTACAGAATGATCTAGATAACCAGGAAAAAGAACAAATGTTTTTTCTTCTGGTGCAAAAGGAATACGACCAGGATGATACTTATTAGATTGTGGGTGGAAGACTAAACTTCCTGAACCTTTAGGAACCTTAACATAATATACAGCAGAAACATCTGCTGGATAATGATCATGTTGTCCAGTACTCATATTCTTTTCATGGATATGAGACCAACAATCCAGAAGGATTAAATCAAAACCAGTAGCACCTTTAAAAGCCTCTGCTAGTTCTTTGATAATTTCTTGAACTACAGGAGTCTCTGGGCATCTGGTATCTTCATAGTGACTATTAACTGGATTATTATCCAGTCTATAGGATTTCAATTTTAAAATGTCATCAGAAAGTCCATCTATATCCAAAAGAGATTTGCCTTTTAAAATATCAATGGAGTTTAATGGATGAATTTCTATACTTTTTTCCATTCGGTGAACTTAACTTTTGCTTCCAGTCCTGAGTATGTATTCGATTCTAGCAGATCCATGATTCTATGTCCATTAACAACCATGTCATTAATGTCTTTTTCCCACATTCCACTAGGCCAAATGACTACCTTCTCACCTCTGTCGATGGTGTCTGAGATCCGTTGAACGATCTCACGATTCCTCGGCTCGTTATCATAAACCCAAGTAGCATCGCTAATACCCCACTTCCCAACATCACCGTCTGCACCGCACAGAGCAATGCTATTTGGAACGAGCGAGCTGTCGAACGGTCCCTCTGTAATATAGACTGGAGTTCCTCCTCTGAGGTTATCCAATCCGTAGATTTTTGGTGCGTCATCATTAAGAATGGTTGTGATATATTTAACAGAACTTGGACCTAGAGATCTGCCCTGAAATCCAATGAGTTCCTTTTTATAATAGAGAGGTATTACTATCCTTGGTTCTTCTTTAACATGAGATGAAAAAGTGGGTTTATAACTGTTAACAAACGCACAAAATTTCTCAGCATAATAAAAAAGAGTAGGATCTAATGCCCTGCTCTCTAAGTAAGTTCTAGCTGAAGTAACCTCTGAGCATAGAGGTAGATCTATCTTTCTTTCAAAGACAGGTTTCTCAAATTCAAATTTAGGTTCCTCTGCAGGAAAATTCTTTCCTGTAAATCCAGACTTGAATTTCTCCATAGAATATTTTCCATGAAGAACTTCATCAATCTTCTTAAGAAAATTGTTGAAAGACATAGAAGCACCACAGTTGTGACACTTATAGTTAGTATTGGTCTTAACTTGGTAGAAATACCCTCTAGCTTTGTTCTTGTGCTTCTGAGAATCTCCACACAAAGGACATCTAAAATTGTAAAGGTTATCCTTTACCTTTTTAAACTTATCAAGACGAGCAGATACCAGACCAATATATTTTGAATCAATCAGATCCATTCACGAAGGTTTGCTCTTCAGATATTGTACCACTCTCCACGATGTTCGTCAAGATTCTTTGTCCGATTGGACTAACGACGACAGATATAAGACTAAGAGCACCAAAAATAGACCACATTTTCTTTTCAATGACTCGAAGACGGTCATCGACTTTTCGGATGTCTCTTTCACAACCTTTCTTAATCTCCTCAGATCTACGGTTGACTTCACGATGAACTGACTCTACCTTCTCGAAGAGTACAGCATCTATCCTATCCTGTTTATCTAATTTTTCATTATGAACAGCAAGTAACTCCCCCATTTTAGTGGAGTTGTCAGATAGTTTATCAACTACCTTCTCTAGTCTCTCTAGTATAGCAGAATTTACATCCATCTTTTTCTAGATCCATTACCACCATACAAATATCTCTTCAATGGTTTCTTGTCTTTCTTCTTTTTACCCAGACCCTTATCATAACCAGCAGTTGGTCCCTTTGCAGGAGAACTGGAGCCAAAACCTCCACTCTGACCTACTGCATTAGCAGCCATCTCTTCTCTTATTATTTTTATGATTCGAGATAACCGACGATCCATTAGATGTCTTGTAATTTTTCTAGACAATAATCATCATCAACAATATTATTTAGTTCTGTGGAAGGGTATTCAGGTATCCTACCAAGATAAGAAAGGAAACTCTTAGTACATGACCACAGTTCTTTATCTAACTTAAAAAATAATAAAGGTACTCCAGCATCACCAAAAACATTAAAAAGGACTATGAAATGATTAAGAATTAGATGAGTTCTCAACTCTCCACTATTCTTGTATCGTTTCAATAGCCTTTTTATGTATTTTATCCTTTTAAGATCATCATAAAAGTCATCCTCGGTCACTGCCTGAGGATTATCATAATTTTTTATAGCGAAAAGGAGATAGTTACTATCATTCAGTTCATCAAATCTCATAACAAATAGAATTCAATGGGATTTATTCGTCAGTTGGATATGCGATGCCATTTGCACCAGTTGTGATACCAGACATAGCAACTAGAGTTTCAGATTTAACTCTTAAGTTTCCATGCATGTCCATATAAGTCTGAACACCGACCCATCCTTCATGTGCTATGTGATAAGACCCAGAAGTCGTTGTCGATATACCATATACAAGTGAATCATACTCGGTACGATCTTCCTGATACACACTATCTAGTACTGAGTACTTAGGAAGTTCACTAATATAATAACTAGTGGTTGCGATACTTGCTGCAGATAACCCTGCTGTAGTATCTATTGTTAAAATTCTGTCGCTGGTTATACCAGTGATAACTGCGTCACCGTAATAGGTTCCAACTCCTCCTCGTGCTCCGACTCGGAGAACCTGTCCGACGACTACATCGGATGTGAAGGTAGTACCAGTACCTGTAACGGTTGTACCGTCAACTGCTACTGTACCAAAAGTAGCAATGTTATCATTATTGCCCCAAAGAGCCATGTGTCTACACCCGAACTACAATTTGCATAGAATTATTTATAAAACTAAGTAATCCCCAGTCTCATAGACTTGCGGATCTTAGCTACTAATGCATCATCCACATCATTATCTGTGGTTTTTGCATACTCTTCCATCATCTGAACAGCGAACTCTTTCATCTGTTTCTTAAACACTTTCCTCACTAGCATCAGAAGAATGGGTTTTATCATTAAGAATAGAATGGTCATAATCTTCCTCCATGTGACATGCTAGGTAATGTTGACGGACAAGGTACTCATGATACTTTGTTTCCGTATGAACTTGCTTCAGTTGAGTCAGGGTTGTCCTTAAGGTATTGAACATAGTTGAAACCCGATCCTGGTGGATAAATGTATTTACCATTTTCATCAAAGTTAGGTAGTTTAGACCTTGACTCTGCTGATGGATAGTAAGCTTTCAAACCTTTCTCTCTCATCTCTCTACCCTTTCTCTTTCTCATTTCATTACCAGATTCTCCTGGAGGATCAGGCCAAGAAGATCCTAAGATCTCCTTGATCATCTCTCTAGTGTATCCGTTAGGATGCATAGAACTTTACAGCAGCATCATAGTAGTCACCAATGTTATGATCGGCAACACCATCAAACCTAGTATCATTTTCATCCTTCAGTTTAATTGCTGGATGAGTATGTACATAGCCAACGAGCCAAGGAGGAGTCCCTGCAACAATGTCATCACCATGCACAAACCGAAGATGTTCAAGATCCTTTAACCTCCTACGAAGTCTACGACCACCTGGTCTAGGTGAACCAGCAGTTACTAATGCAACATTCTTATTACCAGACTCCCATAGAAGATCAGCAATCAATGTTGCTGTTGCTCCACCAAGAGAATGTCCTGCAATAACTAATTTTCTTTCTGGATTTAATCCTTCATATGCAACCACCAACTGTGCTAGTGTCCTGTTACAATTATTCTTAAATCCTCTGTGACAATCATCTCGTTTGATCAAGAACTTCAAATTAGTTATCCAGTCAGTCTTCTCTTTAGTTCCTTCAACTGCAAGAATAGTATGTCCTGCAATCTTTCTACTGACTAGAAAATCCTCATCATGAGGATATACATCCCTACAGCACCGCAGTGCTTCAAGGATTACCTCTTTAGATAAACCCATCTTTTAATTACAACTGTATTATATATCAGCTATATACCTTTCTTCCTTTTACAATCCTGCCAGATCCTTTCTTATCGTAAAACTTGACACCATGCTTCTTACGGTCTACATAGGCAGCATCTTTCTTTTTACGATCTTCTATCTGTTTCTTCTGGCGATCTTTGGCTGCTTTTACATCTGCCATAAATTGCTGGAACGAAGATTCTTTTTGAATATCTTTTACTTCTTTGTCTATTAATAGTTTTTCTAATTTCTTTTTCTTTGCTACAGCAGAAGGCTTATGTCTTCTGGAAACTTCTTCTTTATTAAAGTCTTTCCATGCAGTAGCATATGCTATGGACTCTTCATCCTTAGATAATTTACCGTCTTTTTTATAAGACTTTTTAATATGCTTAACCATCCGTTCGTGCTTCTTAGATGGTGGTGCTACTTCATTAAGATCCAAGACCCCTACCTCTCTTATAATTAGATTCTCCACCATACCTTGCTACTGTATTAGTGTAGTCTTGAGTGGATTTGAATCCTGCTTTCTTCGCTTTATCAGCGTAGTCCTTCTTTGATTGTTGTTTTGCTAAGTATTTACCAGTTCCAGCAGTAGACTTTACACCTTTAGTCTTCTTTTGCTGACCTTCTGGTCTACCAGTCTCCTTACGGATACTAGCTCTAACTGCTCTCATGACAGGACTAGAAGTTCCACCTTTTTTAACTGGTGTTCCTGGTCTCTTATTTAAAGAACCAGTTGCTTTACCAGTTTCTTTACCATAACGATTTAACTCATCAACAGATTCTACTTCCTCATTTTTGAGTTTTTTTTTCTGCCACGAATCAAGTGCGTCTACTGGACGGCCACCCTTTGCAAGTACTTCTTTCTTATGTGCTTGGAATTTCTTAGCACTAGCTGATGCTGCATCACGCTTTGCCTTTGCCTTTGCTGCTTGTTGTGCAACATTATCCTTAGATATACGATCAATTCTTTCTGCAGGAGTCTCTTCTGCTAACTTAGCAATCTCTTCTTCAATAGTTGGATTGATCTTAATAGTATTCTTTACTTTCTTCTCTTTAATTGTTGTTTCTTTTTCGTCAGAGGTCGTTGCGTCTCCTGACTTATACAACTTTTTTTCGGTTACTTCCTCCCTTTTCTGTCGATCAGCAACAATAGCCTCAGCAATCTCCCTGCGTAATTTCTCAGCAGGAGTTTCTTCTACAACCTCTTCCTCAATTTCGGAATAGGTAAAGACTTCTTTCATGCTGTTAAGCATGATTGCCTTAGCGGTTTCATCAATGTTACTCATCGAAGCTAATCCAAACTACGCTTTCTTCTTAGAGTTATTTATAAATGACTTAACCTTCTCTAGTGGTGTAAGAGCCTGTACATACTCACGATACGAATCTGTACCCACTCCTCTTCTCTGTGCAGGGACACCTGATATAGGTATACGAGATACATATTCACTCAAATCTTTTATCCAAGATTTAAACATCAATCCCTCGTTAGTCACTGCTATGACATAATTTGCACCCCTACGAACTATTCTACCAACCAATCCATGATTCAAATTCTCTACCAGAGCTCCGATATCAAACAACCCATTCTCAAGATATATTTCTCTTAATGTATTTGGTGCAAGTTTAGGAGCAATCTGCCACATTTCTACACCTTCAGTCTTAGCAGCAGTACCCATAGATTTCTGTACTGTATTAAATAATTCTCTTGCAACTACACCTTTTGCTGCTTTTGGTAATCCTTTTTTAAATCCTTCAAAATCTCCATCTGCTGCTAAAGCTCTGAGCTTGGAAGCAGACATACCCTCGACACCTTCAGCATCGGGATCCCTTTCTCCTGCCGAAATAACATTAATTGCGTCAAAATTATAGAGTTGCCCGTTGTATTTGTTGGCGATCCCTTCAAACTCTTTCTGTCTGTCAGCACCCACAACGATATTAATGCTGGAGTACCCTTGTGTGTCTGCATGAGCCAGTGCATCAAATATAGTACGAATTGCAGGATCATAAACAATATTATTGCTATGATCAGGGAATAATTTTTTCATGAAAAGAACCTTATCCTCTGTATCGAGTGGATTCTTTTGTGGATCAACTGAATGTGATGGATAGATTGTATACTCTCCACCCTCTGCTGTATCTGAAATCTTACTAAGAAGTTTTTCGTGACCAGCAGTAGGTGGATTAAATCTACCAAAACCAATGGTTAAAGTACCACGGGTTTTTTCAACTGGTTCTTCTTCTGCTGGTTCTTCTGCAGGTAATTGTTCTTGTGGTACAGGAGGAGGTCCAGTTTCAGGAACAGCACCACGAGCAGCCATACCTGGCTTAGTTGGATCTGTTTCTTGTGCTGGTTTGCGTCCACTATTAAAAACTAATTCACCCTCAATAGTACGACCCACAATTCTTCCATTAGGATCTAACCAAGCACCATGACCATCACCAGTCAAACCAAGCTTTGCTGCTTGCTTCGCTGCGTTAGTTTGAGCTTCAGTTATGAATTGAGCAAAATTCTTCATACTATTCAGCAAACACTCTTCTAGTATCCTCTGCAATCTTATTTATATTGAATGATATAGTCATACGAAGATCTCTGGTATTATTCTTTTTAACAAAGTGCTTAAGGTGTGATGGAAATATCACCAAGTCACCCTCTACAACATCGAGTTGACCATTCTCTTTTAAATGTATATTCTTTTTCTCATCCATAAAACTATCATCAAACATAAAAGCATAGATATCATCTTGAGGATTTTGAAATACCGTAGGACTATGAACCTTAGGATTAAAACAAATATAATGTACAGCAGAAAAAAATCCTGGTAAATGAGAATGAGGTTCTTGGAAATGAGATTCTTCATATGCATTCAACCAAATCTCATCAATATATGGTCTATGCTTTAGACCAATATCCTCCTTAAATTGTTTTAAAATTGAATTATAATTCTCTTTTAAATCTCTAGGAAAGGCATTATCATATTCAGTTCTGACTTCACAGTTCCATCCAGTAGGAGTACCATTAGTAGAATGATCCTTATATGAATTATATCTATCAAGCATATATGCTTTTAGATCTGTAACATCTAGATTGTATTTGTAAATTCTGGTCGGAAAGAGATCATAATGTGCCATAGAATCTTTTGATGTTAGCAAACTGTCCATCACCAGTCAATAATTTTTTAAGACCAGTAGCAATATAAGCTTGGAATTGAGGTTGGTGTTTGAAAGAACCTTTATATCTTAATTCTAAATCTAATAATTCTATTGTATCAGCTTTTAACTTAAAATACAACTTCGCTGCTTTTGATGCTGCTGTTTTCTTAGCATCAATCTCAATAGTCTTTTTAGCTTTCCTCATAGCAGCAAGTGCCAAAGCAATACTATCCATACCAATAGTAGTTCCTTTACTCTCAGTAATACTCATACCACTCTTATTAACTTTACACTCACCAATACCAGTACATAATACAAAATCAAAATCATTGTCAGTGAGTTCACTAAGTTGATTCATCAATTCTTTTTTCAATACCAAGTTAATTAAAGTGTTAGCAAATAAATCTTGCTCACTTTTAATAACTGCTAAGAATTGTTTGTATAAAGTATTTGGTTGATTACCAACCTTACCAAGTTTAGCATTAACAAAATCTCTCATAGCATTTGCATCTGTAGTAGATATCTCACTAGTATTCAACAGTGCAGGATCATCAAGGTTACCAACATCCTTAAGATTAATAAGATCTACATTAACAACCTTTCCATTTTTCCTTACAGGAATCTTAGTTGTCCACAATTTTTCATTAGTAGCATTTCTAGGATTAGTTCCATCTGGCAATTCAGCTAGTCCTGCCAATGGTCCACTAGTCATAGCATCCTTTATAACACCAGCAAAAAAGTTTTGTCTTGCTGTCTGCAAATCAGTTTTAATCTTATTAAACTTTTGACTACTACCATTCATTATGGTATCAAATGCTTTATTAATTATTGTTGGATCGGGTGCAGTTGGTTTTGGTTTTTTCTTTAGAGATACACCAAGATATACTGGTCGGTTACCATTTTTATATTCTACAATAACATCAGATGAATTATAATCTGCCATTCCAAATGCTTCAAACTTAAACTTACTAACTTTCTCTGGCCATTTCTTTCCAGTAAGATATGCTTTTACTGGTTCTCCTTGAGTTTTAAATGTAGATTGCTGCTTCATAAAATTCTTAACAGCTTTAGCAGCAGACACTCCTACAATAGCATCAGTATAAAATTTTGCTTTATCAACTTCATCATGCAATGTAATCAACCTCTTAAAGGTAGCCTTATCATTACCAGCACCTTCGCACCTATCATCATAAGCATCGTTAAGAGTATTGATAAATTTTCTTAGTGTGGTTTCATTAGTTGTAGCACCACTCAACTCACTATCCTTACATAATACAGCACCAGCAAAGAATCCTTCAGATGGTTCAGCCATAAAAAAAGAGGGATCGTTGTCCCTCTTATTTAGATTTAAAGGTCATCTATACGACGATTTTCTGAGAAGTACGAACTGAAATGTCCTTCTGGATATCTAGCAGAAAGTTTTTCTATATTCTTAGCAAGTACATCATCAAGAGATAGATCTAATGCAATACATGCTTGTGCAACATACCATAGTACATCACCAAGTTCTATTGCTAAGTGCCTTCTATTTGCATCATCATATGCTTTACCTTGGAATGCAATCTTCTTAACGATCTCTAAGAACTCACCACTCTCAGCAGAAAGACCAACAGCAGCAGTCAATAGACGCTCTAGTTTACATCCCTGTGCTTGAAGTTCTGCGGTACGAGCAATAAATGCTGACCCATTCTTAGAAGCATCACTGGTAACAGCATCAGCAAATTTAACATACTCTGACCACTTAGGATTGTCTGATCTTGTTTTTGTTGTAGTATCAGGAGTAATAACAACCTTTGGTTCTTGCTTATTGTATGGTCTAGGAGGAGTTGGTGCTGCTACTGGTGGTGTAGGATTTGTAGGATTAGCAATACTACCCAATTGAGGACCAGTAGGATCTACAGGATCATCTTTCCATCCTTGTACTTCTGGATCATTTGGTTCTGCCTCCCAAAATTCTTTTGGTCTTGGTCTTCTAGGAGGGGTTGCTACTGGTTTTGTCTGAGGATTAGTAAAATCGTTGTCAGAAATAGCATCAGAAAAAGTTGGCATGACTATACAGGTCTTGTGTATTCAGGATTATAATTATGTAGCGTCATTAGTCTAAAGAAATCCCAAGACGCTTTAACAATTTCAAGATCTCCATCACGAAAATCCAGATCCTCTGGTAGTATACCATAGAAAGCTGTGAAAGTCAATCTATCGGATGTACCAAACCAATCAGGTTCAATGACAGGGTTATGTAAATTGTAAGTAGAATAAGCAGCAAGGCTATTATAAGGCATAGTCACTGCATCTTCATATTTAAATTCTTCATAGTCTCTCATTTGAAACCATGAAGTAGCACTGACATTCTCATGTCTGTTTTGAAAATTATTTAAAGCATTCAACTCATCCATATTAAAATCTAACAGATTTTTCTTATTCATCCATGACCAGAATCCAGTCTTAACAGCACCATGATTTGTTAGATTAATATTCAATGCAATATTCTGAGTCTCTTGTGCTGGTTGAGAAGGATGAGAATCAGTATGAGGATAGCAACAAAGACCTCCACTCTGATCTAATGTCATCTTTCCACCAGTAGCAGATAGATAAACATCAAAGAGTCTAGGTCTAGGAACACCAAATATTTTACCAACTGGTTTAGATAACCTATAACAAAATTGATGAGAAAGTAATCCAGATATTTCATGGGTCAATCCAGGACGGATGATCTCATCACCAGTCATGTTACGAGTTTCCCAAAAGGGTAATGTATTAACAAACTCCACAACCTTATCAGGATATTTAAAAACATCCTTAGCAATTAATACAGGAATATCTGCATCATCACCTAAGTAATGATATTCAAATTCAAGATTGTTTATTTCACCAACCTGTTCCCATATTTTATCTGCAGAATTAATCATTGAACTTCAACTTAGCAAACTTATCTGAAGTAGATTCCTCCTCTTTAAGTGGGAATTCTTCTTGATTACTATCTACTAACTCCCCATCCCTATCTTGCTCACAATCAAACAATCTCATCTTAGAACGATCAATACCAACAAGGAATCTTTTATTCAAAGTAGGATCATTGTATCTATTCTTCAACTGCTTAACCATTATCTGATTAACTATTTCCAACTCCTCAGTAGATATGAGAGCGAACATAAGGTCAGCAGTAGCAGGGAGTCCAAAGGATTCTGAAGTGTCAGTAATGTCAACATCGCTAGAACCGAAACCAGCACGAGTAGTTTGAGTAGCACTAACAATCGGTACATTTGTCTCGACTGCCAATCCCCTAAGTTCTTCAGCAATTGCCTTAATGTAGGAATACGAATTAACACCAATGGTTCCTCTGTATCTGGATGAAGCACATATGTTTAAGTAATCAACGAATATTATATCAGGTCTGAATGACTTCTTCAATGCTAACTCATTAAGTAATGCTTTGAAATGTCCTGAATGAGCAGAAGCAGTAGGATATTCTTTTATAATTAATGTCCCTTGAGTCTTCTCGGATAACTTAGTTACTTTATTCTCAAACAAAACACGAGGAAGATCTGTAATATCTTTAATATTAATATCTAATAGATTAGCATCAATTCTTTCTGCTATCTTCTCCTCTGCCATCTCCAGAGTGATGTACAATACATTTTTACCTTGGAGTAAAGCACTCGAAGCAACATGGCACATGAACAAAGACTTCCCCACACCAGTGCCAGCAAGAGCGACATTAAGAGTCTTGTTTGGCAAACCACCTTTTGTAATCCTGTTAAAGAATTCGAGGTCGAATGGTATTTTGTCTTCCTTCCTGTGATATGCTTCAAATCTCTGTTCATAATCCTCCAGATAATCGTGTCCTATATGGTTATCAAAAGAAACCGCAAGAGCATCAGATAATATACTAGGGATAGCATCTCTACCTTTCTTCTCATCCTTACCATCAGCAATGGAAATTGATTCCATAAGTGCCAGATAGATGGCACGATCCCTACACCATATCTCTGTAGTATCTAACAACCATTGATTATGTGTTGCACTCTCACTAAGAATATCTACTAGTTGAGAAAGATCTTTGTATTCCTGTTCAGAAAGATCCTCTCTCTTTTGAATCTCAATAGAAAGTATCTCTGTTGTTAAACACTTATCATACTCTTGAGCGAAATATGCAATCTCCTCAAAAATAACCTTTTCAATACGCTCCTGAAAATACTCCTTATCAATAAAAGGAAGTACTTTCCTTAGGAATTCCTCATCATGGATGAGGTTCCTTAGGATAGTCAGTTCTATACGATCTTTCATTAGGAGCCATAACTAAATTCTTGCTTGGCGATCTCGTCAAGCTTCTCCATTATATCATCAGTGAAGTACTTGTCAGGATTTTTATAGATTTCTTTAGCATATACTTTCTTACCATTGATCTCATAACGACCAGCAACATTCTTCCACAGTCCTCCAAGTTCTCCTAACTCTAGAAGTCCGTAGTACTTATCTAACCCACGCTCATCATAGAATAAGCGAATGGTTACTTCTTTATTTTCTTTAGAGAATCTGCTTTTAGCTGTCTTAGCTTTGATAAGGTTTCCAACAACCTCGCCCGAATCCTTTTCCTTTTTCTTTGAGAGATAAATGATTGTAGACGAGGCATATTTGAGGCCAGACCCTCCTCCCATTTCTTTAGTTGGGACATAACTGCCGATAACATCGTATGTGTGATTAGTAACTATAAGTGGAATGTTTGCTTGACCAAGTTTCAATGTGAGCATTCTAAATGCTCCTTTAACAAGTTGAGATTTGGTCATATCTCTTACTTGTTTATCGTTCAACGCATCAGTTATTTCCTTTTCCGTTGAAAGCATCCCTAAAGAGTCTAACACAAACATACAAGGTTTGCGAGCCTCTTCTGACATCTGTAGATATTTATCCACAGCCTTCAATGCTTTACCTCTAAACTCTTCTATAGTTACTACATTAATAACAACCAAACGACTAGTATCAATACCACGATCCTCTAATAAGGATTTCGATATAGCAGACTCAGTATCAAAATAGAGGGTATAAGCATCGGGGTTATTATCAAGAAAGTTCTTAACAACGGCGAGAGAGAAAAAAGTTTTTCCTGTACTCGATTCTCCAGCAATAGCAGTAATTCTCTTGCTAGA
>MDSZ01033028.1_pt1 | contig 13073 bp, 15 predicted proteins | sample 811201 | NCBI WGS metagenome assembly MDSZ01 (sample SAMN05326647, study PRJNA326480) | marine metagenome | isolation source: seawater | place: Indian Ocean: North | collected 2010
AAAACCAGCTTTTCTATAATTGCTTCTTCCTGTCAACTGATTAAAACCTCTTCCTCTGTATCTCCATCCATCACCATCACAGTTGTTACCAAGCCAGCCGCCATAAAGAACATTAAAAAACATTTCGTCGCTTGACTTAATTATACCAATTTGTCTGTCTGACAGGGATCCAAATTTTGTGCCAGCTTTAATACCTGCTTCAGGGACATCGCAGTGTATAGTATTCTTTGAAAAAACGTATTTAATTCTTGATATCGGTGTACCGCTATATCCTCTTTCGCTTTTAGGAACAAAGTTTGATTCTTTAGCAACAACAGACAGTACACCCATAATTGCATTAGGATTTGTTATACCGACACTCTTTAGTGCTTCTACTACCATTCCTATGTTTTCTTTTGGGTAGCTGCCAGTAACTTGAGCAACATCAAATTCTTCTGAGCTCGATCCCGAAGCGCCGCCGACACTAATACTACTTCTTACAGCCCCATCAACATCCCAAGTCTCAAATCCGCCCTCTATTAGTTTTTTTTCAATACTATGAAATACAATAGCTTCACTTACTATGACTTTTAATTCATCTTTATTTAATTTTTTGCCCTCTGCTAACTTTCTTATAATCATAGAAGCTTTGCTAGGGCTATAACTGACTTTTTTAGAAGTGTCTCCGAGGTTTCCCCCTACCATTTTTCCTCCACCTACATATACATCACAATGATTCGCGGAACCGATATTTTTCCAACCGTCTCCTGTGCCTCTAGGTTTGCAAACTATATCACCCGGTGAAGGATTTCCTTTAATTTCTTCTGGTTTATAAGCGACATATCCTGATTTAGCTCCAGCATCTCTATTCTTTTTTGCGTCTCTCATGTAAGTTGCGTGACCTGCTGATTTTTTAAAACTAGGATCGTCTCGAAAAAGCCAAGATATAAATCCTGCGCTCCAAGGCGCTTTCGGAAAAAGTTTTTTATTTCTACCTACATGTTGGCCGTACTGCTGAAGTCGTTGTTGGACAGCAGGATCTTTTTCGTCACGCCCTGCCCAAAATTTAAACTCTTCTTCTGCATTTCTAGCAGCACTACCTTTTGAAGCCGGAGGTGGAACTAAATTACTCCTTTCGCCTGATGATTCGTCGGATCCACCATCATCAAAGTCTGGATCTTCTCCTGCGTCTCGCATAGTATCTCTAGCGTAGTCTGTTCCACCCGGAGCTGCAGACCAAGATTTAAATCCGCCTTCTTCTATTTTAGACTCGAGAATGTTTTTAATAACATTTCTTACATGCTCTTCATCAAGTAAAAATTTCACTTTATACCCTCTGTTTAATATGAACCTGCTCTAAACACAACAGAAAAGTTTATAGTCTTAGGTCCTTTTCCTTTTCTACCCTTATTAAACTTAAAGCCGTCCGGGATCACTAGATTACCTCCGTCTAAGACAGTTTTCACTTCAGAGTTAATTGTATTCTTTCTAGCAACCCAGTCTCTTGCAGATCCATCCCAACCCATTCTTTCCATGTCAACAACTCTGTTTCCTCTAACTTCAGCATAGAACTTAAGGGTTGTTTGAGCAATTCCTCTATTTTGAGCGTTTTTATCTAACAAATTAATCAGGTTTGTCTTAATGACCGCGTCCGGATCTTCACCGTTAGCTAATTTAAAACCAGAGTCTTTAAAGTTTCTTCCAGTTGTAGACAACCTTATCTGAACTTTGCTTAAACTTCTGTCCCCACCACCCTTTGATCTTCTAGTCTCTGGCTCTCTCTCTGTGGTCGCAGGTGCGGTTGGAGCTGGTGCATCTCCACCTACCGCGTTTCCGTATCTAATCTCGCAGTAGTATGCATCTAAGCAGAATGCAAGACAGCCTCTTGGATTCGGGTAGTAAGCAGGAAAGTCTGGGCTTAGACCTCTTGAAAGCGCAGGCCAAGAAGATGATATTCCGGCCTTGTCTTTGTGGGCTGAAAAGACGTCACAATTCTCTAAAGCGTGAGGTGCGAACTTAGTCCAGCAATTTTGTACTTCTGGTGTCCATTCTTCGCCAGAACAAGGTGTGTATCCTTCGAGTTTTCTAGTTGAAGCGTATGCGTTCATTGTAAGAATAATGTGCTTCAAGTAAGGCTTGTCAAGTCCCCATGCTAAAGGAGGATATTCACCTCCTTCTGCTACAGCATAATCTTCTGGATCTATTTCTCCGGCTCTTTTTGAAAAACTATCAGCAAGCTGAGGAAACATTGTCACTAGTTTTCTATAAAATTCAGGATTAAGCATGGCAAGCTGTGCACTGTCAAGCTCACCTCTATCAGTCGCTGCATAAACTCCTGTTCCAACAGCTACTATCCCTAAAGCAACAGCCCAGCCAGCTGGGTTTGATCCAAGCACAGCCGCCATTGTGCCCATTCCTGAGGCTGCAGCAGCTCCTACTCCGATGTGACCTAGAATACCTATGGATGACGCTGCAATAACTCCCATTCCTGCACCGAACCCAAATGTCGCGGCTGTACCTCCAGCTAGACCTAAACCGGCTCCGGCGAGGGCACCAGAAACATCAATATTGTCAGTCGCTTTCGCGCCCGCTGCAATCTCAGCACTGTTCCTTTTAACAGCGGCCATCATGTTGTCTAATTCAACTTTTGTAATAGCTTTTCCGTCTAAAAAGAGGATGGCTTTATCTGTGTAAATACTCTGTATGGCAGTTTTAACATCATCAAACTCTGTGGCAGAAAAGCTACCGTATTCTTCTTCTAGAGTCTCTGCAAGATTGTACCCCGAATGGCGCTTTTCGTACTTGTGAGCCACAAAAGATAAGTCAGCAAGGGAAGGAATCTTGTTTATGTTTTCTATAATTGCTGCTTCGTTTGTCCCTATCGCTCCAAACTTACCAGAAGCCATGTCAGAAAGACTTAATGACCAACCTTCAGTTGCATCATAAAGTGCATCAGCGATTTCATTAGCTTCTGCTTCTGATAATCCTACCCCTGACCCTTTTTTAACACCACCAGCGAAAGCCGCGGCTGTTTGCTCTAAAAGTTCTTTTGCTTGCTGTGCAGCTTCTGGGCTAGGAAATGCTGGTTTTTCTTTGCTCTCTGAAGAAGGTTCTTCAGCTTGCTCACTAATTCTCTTTTTCATTTCGAGTAGAATATATTTTCTAATTAATTTTCTATCCATTTTTTCCTCTAATTCATTGAAGCTATTTGTTTAAAAAGATCTGAATCTGAAAGTTTTTCACCGGCTTTACTTGCAGATGATCCAGCAGCACTAGCTGCACCTTTTGCCATTCCTTTAAAATCGCTAAAAAGCTTCTCCATGTCTCTGTGGTCACAGATGAAAGATATTAAGGGTTGTCTTAAAGATTCTGTCATTTCTTGAAGTTTTATGTTTATAAGTTCTCGAATAGGACCACCGACGACACCACCAAGTCTAAATTCAGGCCCGAAGAATACTCCAACAATTTCATTCATTACGTTTTCTTGAACCAATCCTTCTTGAACACCCTTGAGTACGTCGTCAGTAAGTTGTTCACAACCTTCATCATCTAGGTAACCGCTAAGCTGTGTCCATTTTAATTGTTCTATAACGTTTATTAACACACCACCAAAAATACTGTTAGGATCTAAGGGAAAACCTGCGCCAGATAAAAATTCAAATAGTTGAGTTATTAAATACTGCTTAAAAGCCTCGATACCAGCTTGTGGTATGTTGTCGCCAACAAAGCCAAGCATAGATCCTAGTCCACCTGATATGTCAAGTTCATTTATGTTTGCTTCCATAAGAATATATTCAAATTCTTCTCCGAAAGCATTACTTGATAGTTTTCTTTTAAATTCTTCTCTTATAAGCGATCTTAATCTTTCTTCTTGCACGAGTACTCCCGTTTGTATTTACTTATGGAATAAGTATGGTTTTTACTTGCTTTGTTCACCACTAAAGGCAAAATCATATACTATGTCAATTATAGGAAGCCTAACACCCCAGTTTCTATGTTGATCTTTGCCCATATGATGCTCATAGTGCCATGGCATCCATCTTTTTCCCCACACAACGTCTGTGTGAGATTTTCTATGTAGAACATAATAAGAAATTAGAGAAAATAAAAGAGTGATGTAAGCATAAGGGAATAATACCAGTATAGGTAAGTGTAAAATTGCTGCAGTTAGTAATCCTAAAATTTCAAATTTTGATGACAATAAATTTTCGTAAGCTTCATCATACATTTCATTTTTTCTAGCTACTTTATGGTGCTTACTAAAATGATTCTTGAATGCAAATTTAAATTTTTTGTGATTGTGTAAAAAATATTTGTGGGCAACGTACTCAAAGGTGTGCCCGTAAATCCACGCAAGAATTATTTGTGCTATCATTTTTTAATCTACATCCTCAAGAATAATGAATTTTTCTATTATAATTAACTATATTGAGAGATGAGTAATCAAGGGAATTAGTATGAAAATAAGTAGAAAAAATTTAAAAAGACTTATTGCCGAAAACCTTAAAGATCAAGTGTCAACTATTAATGAGGTCAACTTAAGAAAATATCAAAAAATTCTTAGCAAGGCAAAACAAGCCCAAGCCGTCAAAGGGTCACCAGAGTATGCAGCCGTTGTAAGAGCATCTCAAGAATTGTCAGCAATGAAATTCGGAGATAACCTTCCGGGCACAAACAAAAAAGCCAAACCCGGGCCTTTTAAAAAGGAAAACAGTCCAAGATACGAAAGAGCAGATGCACTACTCAATGCTATGATAGACTGGTACGAAAATACAGACGAAGCTGGAACTCGTACAAGTGACACGCCTAGAAGAGCAGTTGCACCCAGCCAACCCAAGGATTCTGAGCGTCCTGCAGAGACACGCGTAGCTAGTAACCCAGACACTCCGGGTACTGGTGGCAGATATATGAAAACAGACAACTTTCCGATACAAAGAGGTCACAGAGATAAGTCCAAAGGGCATATTGCTGCAGTGCAAAGAAAGATTGGTGTAAAACCAGATGGATTTTTTGGTCCTAACACTGAAAAGGCTTTAAAAAGTTACACGAACTCTAAAGGAATGGGTCCATCTATTATCATTACAAAAGCAATTCATGATGAAATAACCAAATAATCAAAGAGTAGAATTACTTTTCTAAAACCTCTATAACGTATTTGAAGTCAGACATTGGTCTGACTTCTTCTTTTTGGCCTGCTTTTGCACTAATAGACTCTATCACGTTAAAATCTTGATCAATAAAGATAATTCTCAAGGGAAACCTTGTTGACTCCATTGTGTAAGCGTGACAAACAGGTTCCGGATATGTAAAAAGCATACCTTCTCTTTTTCCAATGTAAGGGATGCCAGAAAGACCTTTGACTCTTTTTTGATTATCATCAGCAACGTAAAGAGTATACATTTTTTTACCTATCGGTACTTGTACTGTTTTGTATTGGTTAAAATCGTGCATTTTGTAAAACTTTTATTTATGATATATGATGTAAATAGGAGATGTACATGAAATTTTTACTTGTTTTACTTTTAGCATTATTAAACACAGCAAGCGCAGACAATATATCGCACCTTAAAATGGATGGCTGGTCAACACATGTTCCAAATATTGTGTTATGTAATAATATCCAGATACCAGATCAGGTAATTAATGCTGCAATCACTCAATGGAAGCAGCGAGGAATGAAAATAGGCAAAGTCATTAGAAAGAGCTGCAATAAGACACCAAACTACGGAGAAATTGCCTTTTATGTTGATGATAAAATTGTAGGATCAAACGAAGGATACGCAATTAGAAACGTTTACTCAGGCACCAATGACATTGCATACGCAAGAATATGGATAAAATCTTACAATTTAGACAGTAAAATTCTTATTGAGCACGAACTAGGGCATGGATTGGGTTATACAGATACAACATCTTCAGGATCAATTATGTCAAAACATGGAGCTATTTATTAAAATATAGTCCACTGCCCGGACTCTGTGTCAAAACTAACATCACCTTTCATAACTAAGTCTGCTAGCATAGCCTTTATATCTTGCATGTCATATTTAGACAAGTACCGCTGTTTTCTTATTTCACCAACTAATCTAGAAAAATCAATTGCTTGTGCTTCTCTTATAATTCTAACAAGAGAGTCTAGATCTTGTAGATACATGTCTTCCAGATCATCCTGTATTCTTTCCTCACCATAGTCAATTTCATCTTCAGCAGCCATTTGACGCATTAAATCTTGCTGCTCTTCATAATCAGCTTGACCAGCTAAAAAGTGCTCACTTGAAGCTTCTTGTATAATTTTTCTTAATTCTGATCTAGATATTTTCATCTTCTTTTCCTGTTGTTTTTTGCTCTAACTGGGGCTGGTATTTTTTGAGGAGTAATACCTAGAAAATCTGCCAGCTTGTCAAGAAAGTCATTTATTTTTTCTTTTGCATTCACTTTAATTATATATCTCGCTTGTTGTGTTATATTCTCTACTCTGTTGATTGTTGTGTATTATAACCTACTGTTATTACTGTACCTTCTCTTACTTCAAAATCGAAATAAACTGTATTTGTTTCTGGCAAGTAATACCAAAGTTCATTTTCTTCTCCGTCTATAGCAACAACTATACTATCTTCAACAGGCGTGTATTGAAGATTAATGTATTTTTTTAAGTTCACTAAGAAAGAGCTGTTTGCAAGAGAATCAGTCCAGTCACTGCATATATCTATGTAATTTTTTCCGTAGTAGTTAGATAAGTCGTTATATCTACGTCCGACGTCATGATCAAAATGAGTACAATTAGAATTTTCTGTTATTGATATTGTCACAACATCGTGTTGAATTTTCTCATTGTAGCTATCAAGCCACTGTTTAAATATTTCAACCGAAATGGGGCTTTGTTCTTCCTCGTCAGATATGAAAATAAATAACTTATCTGCATTCGGTCGTAGAGCAATATTGGCTTCTGGCGCTAAGCTGAACTCATAAAGTGACTGAAAAGCGACCTCACGCGCGTCTCTAGAAAGCACATAGGGGGCAAGCAAGAGATCTATTGCGTCTGAAGAGTCGTCATATGGTCCGACAAAATAGTCTCCTGTTAAAGAAGAGTTTATAAATGAAATATTGAAATCGTCAGTTAGATTAAGAATGTCACCTTTTAGTATCTCTAGTCCTGCTGATAGCTCATCATAGTTATCTGACATCGAGCAAGAAGTATCAAGAATTGCTAAAACATCTAAAGACTCTGGTTTAACCGGTTGAACAATGTATTCTACTACAACATTGTTGGGAATTATGACTTCTTCGATGGTTGTGTTCACTCCGACGTCTTGTGTGCAACCTGTTAATGTGAGTGCAAAAACAACTTGAAGAACAGTTAAGATTTTAAAAATTTCTTTCATGAAAGTCTGCCTCCATATAGTAAATATCATTAATAAATGTAGTTTTTGTTTAGAAGTATATTTACTATTATACGTACAAAACCACAATAGAGTCTTGCATGAAATTTTACTTATTAGCTTTTACATGTTTTGTTTCATTGTTAGCGGGATGCAGTGAGTATGAATTATCAAAATTTGTTGAAAAAGCCCCCGAGATTCAAGTAGACCCATTAAATCACGATTATGGTCATCTTGCTGCCGGAAATGAAACACAAGAAATAACTGTTAACGTTTGGAATGTTGGAAATGAGACTCTTGACATAGAAAGAATATTTCTAAACAACGGAAATGCAAATTTTGTTATAAATTCAACTTTTCCTAATAGTTTGGAACCTGCTGAATCTTTTGAGTTGATAGTAAAGTATGAACCAAAAACTTATGAAGTAAATTCTGAAATTTTAAGTATCGTATCAAACGATGAAGACGAACCTGTTGTAGACATAATCTTATCAGGCATAGGTGATGCACCAGTAATAGAAATTACTCCTGATTATTATGATTTTAGTACTGTCTATCTAGGTTGTAATGACTATGTCAATGTCGAAATATCAAATAAAGGTAATGTAGATTTAACAATATCAGACATCGAATTTTTTGCTAGTCTTCCGGCTGATTTTGATATTGAAAGTTACGAAGATGATTGGGGCTCATTGCCTATCATTATACCGCCGAGTGAGTCAATTGATTTAGATGTAAATTATACACCAGTCGACATGCTAGATGATTCTTCTTACATCGAAGTACACTCTAATGATCCTGCAAACCCTGCTGCCTATGCTGATCAAGATGGAATGGGGGATTACGAGAAAGAAGTTGTTGATACATTTACACAAGACGGCACTGTAGATGTTGACATACTTTTTGTTGTTGACAATTCGGGATCAATGGGTGGTAATCAAACAAACTTAAAAAATAACTTTGAAGCTTTCATGAATGCATTTAATTCAGCAGGTGTTTCTTATCAAATAGCTATTATAACAACAGATAGTTCAGATTTTGTAGGTCCTATTATTAATTCATCAACACCAGACCCAGTTTTAGAATTCAATAATCAAATCGACTCAATTGGAACAAGGGGGAGTGCACAAGAAAAAGGTTTGTGGTATGCTTATGAATCTACGACAACAGGCGATGCATCTTCAAGCACATTCATGAGAAGTACATCTAGATTAGTAGTTGTTTATGTCTCCGACGAACCAGATCATTCTGATAATACATGGGGTACAGGTGGTTCATCTACGATGACATATTCAGATTATTCAGCCAGCCTAAGATCGCTCAAGTCCTCCTCTGACCTTGTTGTTGCTCATGCAATTTCAGGTGATTATCCTTCAGGTTGTACAGCTAACGGCGGCGCAGAATTTGGGGAAGGCTATTATGACGTAGTTAGTGATTTAAGTGGAACATTTATGTCAATTTGCGCAAGTGATTGGAGTTCAACAATGGACACGCTTGCTAGAGACTCGATATCAATGTTAGGCTTTCCTCTTACAGAAGTCGCAATAGAAGATACAGTTAGCGTTAAAGTTAATGGTATCTTAGCTTCAGACTGGTATTATGAAGCTTCTTCAAATACAGTAATCTTTAATATAGCCCCTGCCGACGGCAGCGACATTGAAATAACTTATGGAGTACTTTCGTGTCAATAAAAAATATAGTAACTCTATTTTCTCTACTTTTTACTTTTAGCTGTGCTGCAAACTTAGAAGTGGCTAAAGAAACTGCGGACGCAGATTCCGAAAAATGGCCATTTGCAGTATGGGAAGAATGCTCATCTAATCTTGAGTCTCATCCGTGCAACTTTACACTACTAAACGAGAAAAACGAAGAAGTTAGTCTTTATGATTTTTACGGAAAAGATATAGTTTTAGATTATTCAGCGATGTGGTGTGGACCGTGTAACATGGCAGCATCAGATGTTAATAATATAAAATCATCACATCCAGAAATTGTATTTATTACAGTCTTAATTGACAACGAGTATGGTGAAAAACCTACACAAGAAGATCTTCAAAAATGGGTTGATGTTTATGAAATAAAAGAACCAGTTCTATCTGGTGATAGAGACATAATATCACAAGACCCACTTGTGGGATGGCCTATCTCATCTTGGCCCACATTTTTTTATATAAATGATAAAATGGTACTTGAGTACTATCACGGCGGATACTCCCTTAGTACAATTTCACAAAATATACAGATGTTGACTAGTAACTAGTTTTATTGAGGCAAGGTTTTCATATACTCAATAATACTTTTTAGATCTTCGTCATCAAACAACCATGAGTATGTAGGCATACCACTTTCACCAGCCCTAATTTTCTCTATCATTTTTTCTTCTGGTATTGACTCATTAAAATCAACAACTTTTTCATCTTTTGTGTGGCAATTTATACAATAAGCATTGTATAATCTTTGAGGCATATCATCTGGTTCGCTTGCTTGAGCCAAACCTAAGAAAACAAATAGTAAGACAGACATTTTTACTCCCGAATAGGATTAAGTAGGTCTTACGGGTTTATATGGTTTCCACAAGCTTGCATCTAATAAAACTAACTTACCAGTTATTTCAGAAACACCCAAGTTTTTAGGTAAAAATTCCCTTGGAGGAATTTCTAAATCGCCCATTGCAGCAAATATTTTGTTGTTTTGTCTAATGCTTAATAGTTTTTCTAATCTTCTAATTTTTGGTGATACTTGTCTAAATGCAGAAGTCTCATCAGGATTTTGTGGTATTCTTACTGTTCTATCTAGATCCGACTCGCTAAGCATTGATCTCGCAGCGCTATCTGGTTTTTGAAAATAATCAATTGCTAACTCAATAAGCACCTGAAATTGAATTTTTCGAATCCAACCATTGTTGTCAAACTCTTCACCTTCCAAACCAACAACCTTTTTCAGTTCTTCAAAATTTCTAAGTCCTTGTACTTTTTCTGACAGTATCCAAGAATAATCGTCTGCGACTTCAAATGTCTTTGGAAAAACATCAGAGTACTTCTGTTGCATTGTGAGATCAGCTTCCCACTTATTCGAATCAACCATTTGTTGTTCTTCAAAACCTGTACGTGGATCCACACCAATTTCAGGAACCCAATTAACAACTTTAAGAACAGCAGTTGGATTGTCTCTAAATCCAAATACAACTCTTGTTGAACCTTCCCCAATTCTCACAAGCATATCTTCAGCGACACTAATAGGTGGTTCACCGTCAGCGACTCTTTCTTTGAATTTTAAAAATTCATTCCCAAAATAAGCACTTCCTACCTGTTCTTTAATAATACGGCGGATGAGTCTTCTTATTTTGGTGCTGCTAATAATCATTATTTTTCTTTAATTTCTTCCTGCCCTCAACAGCTATAACAACTTCTTCTGTAGGTAGATCTAAGTCTTCTTTGAGCTCCCACAGAGCTCTCTCAATTTCATCTGTTACTTCACACTCAAGATCTTCTTCGTCTATTTCTACTACTTGAGGTTCTCTATAGAGAATTATTCTTTTTTTAATCTGATCAAAGATCATTTTTAACTCCAGTAAATTATTGTAACTCTATTTATTCACTATTTTTTAAAACTTCTTCTGGTATGAGTTCCCATATCATTGCCTTGATATCACTTCTAAGTTTTTCTTCATTTTGTGCAGAGCCGTTACCGTGCCATTGATCCGTTGTGTTATCGCCTTTGGTTCCCCAATAAAGGTGGCTGGGGTTAATGCAAACGTATCCGTTAGGCGCAGATCTATCATTAGGACATTTGTGACAACAAATATTTTTACTTTTAGTCCAACCACTCTTACTACCGGGAGGCTTTGCTTTCTTTAAAGCAGCATAAGCTTGTTTTCCACCTGTTCTTGGGTCTGCATACGTGCCAGCTTTCCCGCCAGAAGATATTTTTCTTCGGGCAGGTATGCAACCATTTTTAAGTCGTTTACTTTCCATGATTAATCGACACTCTTTTATTATACTTTCTTGTATGTCTTTGTTGACGTTAGACAGGTTATTCATAAAGTTTATAGTGTCAGCTAACTGATTGTTATCTAAGTATCTTAATTGATATCTAAATTTCTGGAGCAAGTATTGTCTTCTTTCTGAGGCAGATTCAACTGGAGTGGTTGCATGATCTCTATAATAAGCAGGAGTAAACCTTGCCTTTGTTGGGTATGCGCCTATAACACTAGGTTCGCCAAAAATATCTTTAACCTGTTTGTGGTTTTTAAGTACTTTGCTAAAGTCTAGGCCTTGTAACGAAACAGGCTGATTTTTAATGTTTCTATTAATTAGCACATTAAATTCTTTTGTGTATTTTACTACTAAAACGTGCAAAAGTTTCTTTTCTTCTTCTTCTTTAGAAATACTATCGCTAAATTTTTTAGTCCCTGGAATAACAGGTTGGACACTAGCAATAGAGATTTTTATTTTTTTTACTGGGTTTTCTTCTTTCATGATTTCTTTACGGAAACCATTTTCGTCGATGCCGTTCAACATACGCTGGAGTTTTCTCAAATCAACTGGTGAGTTATTAAAAACCACACTTACGTTAGTTTTACCACTTGATCCCAGTGATGATGTAGACTTTACAGATACAAGTTCAGCATTTTCTAGATCATTCATGTTACCTACTATCACGTCAGCAAAAGGAAAATTTCTTCTTTTTAAAGATGGATTGTTTAGGTTTTTACCACCTAGCAGTTTTTCAACAATTTCTTCTCCGTATACTCCCAAGTTTGTAGTATCATCTGGTGCTGTCATGACAAATTCGTCTACAATACTCTTGATAGTATCGCCTCTGTTTTCAAGAGGCGTGTACTCAAGTATGAGATCGCGAATTTGACTTCTGGTGATTTTTACAGTTGACATGCTTTACCTTCTTCGTGATCTCTGTTTGATCCTGGTGACACTTTAAAGGATGAGCCATGCAACATATAAGATTTGCATTTTCTAATGATTAGAGAGCTTTCTGTGTCCCTTAATTTAAATACCACGGGCTGTTCTCCGGTGTTAGTATGAAGGCCTAATTCTCTGCATGTTTTTCGCATCAAGCGCAGCTTGAACAAGCTCAGCTTCTTCATCTAGTCCGTCATCTTTTAACCATTCAATAAGGTCTTCGTTGTTCTTAATGGACTCAAGTATTTCATAAGCATATTTTCCACCAAGTGTAACAAAACGAGAAACCCCTTTTTGAAGATCAATATCGAGTAGAAAATCGATATACTTTTGCAATAGTATACTATACTCTTTGTAGAGGACGTCCAAGTCATCAATCCTTTTTGCAATAACTTCTTGAACGACGTCATCTTTTGTTCCTAATCCATCCATTGCATCGTAGAGGGCAACTGCGTCTTCTGTTCCCCACTCTTTAAAATCAGCTTCAGTGGCAACATCAAAAACATCGCCAGCGAAGTCTTTTGCTTTTTGGTAGCCGCGCTTCAGTGAGTCCAAAAAACCTTCTTCCATAATTGACTCTTGAATAATTTGCTTAAGTTGTTTTCTCGTAATTTTCATCTTACAAACTCCTACAAGTTATTATACATAGGAAAAGTTTTTCAATTTTTCTCCGGAATTTTTTTTGAGAAAAAAGAAAACGCCGCAATTTGCGGCGCGAAATTTTACCCTGGCGTTAGCATTTTTTGTTTGGGGTTTTTCTTGCGAAAAATTTTACTCTATGATCGCCGAGTACGTA
>MDSZ01068863.1_pt1 | contig 13070 bp, 14 predicted proteins | sample 811201 | NCBI WGS metagenome assembly MDSZ01 (sample SAMN05326647, study PRJNA326480) | marine metagenome | isolation source: seawater | place: Indian Ocean: North | collected 2010
AATTAAAGAATTATTTTATTTTTTTGTTAATTGATTTGCATTAGATTGGGAGATAGAATTAATTAATTTTTTCTAGATTTATTAAACAATTTTGAGATGAATTTAACTATCTTAACAACTTTTTTTAAAAACAGGCAGGATGTTATAAAAATTTATCAAAACTATAAAAACAATTTATCTGATAAAAATATAAAATATTTATTTGTTAATGATAACTTTCAAGATGAAGTATGGCACGAAATAGAAAAGATTGCCGAAAATGATAAAAATATTTCCGCATTATGTTTTGACAAAAATTATGGACAATTAACTGCTATTAAATCAGGAATTGAAAACATTTCAAATGGAAACATCCTTTATCATGATGGCGATACTGTTATTGATAAGTCTTTCATAGATAAAAGTTTGCTGATGATTAATAAAAACGAAGCTGAAATAGTCTGGGGTCTACCTAAACAAAATGCATTAGACCAACCTATATTAAGTGGTTTTTTTTTGAGAAACATCTTTAAGGTAATTTATAAATTTTTTTCCAATCAAAATTATTATTACAAAAGTCTATTTTTAATTAACGAAAATGTATTAAAGATTGTTAAAAATGCTTTTAATGGAGGAGAATCTATAATTGGTCAAATTTTAACATCCATGGATGTAAAACAGAAATTCTTGCAAGCTGAATTTAAACATAATTATAAGAATTCAAGATATAACTTTTATTCAAAATTTTTTTTAGCAATAAAAAATTTTGAACCATATCTCAAAAATATATACCTTAAATCCATTTTAATATCTTCCTTGATGTCGATAATTCTATTAATTGTTATATTTTTTACTTTTTTTCTAAAATTATTTGGATTTGTAAATTTTTTACCTGGTTGGTTCTCTATAGTGTTAATAACAGTTTTTTTAAATGTAGTTTTAATTTTTTTAGTTTGCTTAACATCGCTTTTTAATATTGAACAAATAAAAAATTTGAATAAAGAGGATCCCAAAATAGATAAAATAATAAATAATTTTTAAAGATATTTATTTTTTAGGTTAAATATTAAGGAAAATTAACAAATAATTTAAATTTTAATTTATATCTAATTTTATTAAACTATTTAATTACATTAATTTTCTGAATTATTTAAAAGTTTAAATGCAAGATGTAGAAAAATATATCAATAAAACCCTAAGTTTTGAAAGTTTTAATTTTGAGAAAAAAAAAGATCTAAAAGACATAAAAAATTATTATGAAAACGCTAAAGCAGATGCTGAGCATTGTTATAGTACTATAAAAAAATTTCTTACAAAAGATAAAGATGTACTTGAGGTAGGTGGCGGTATTCATTTATTGACAAGTTTTTTAAACCAGGAGTATAAAATAACTTCAATTGAACCTGGTAGTTTCACAGGATTTACGGATGAAATTAGAAATCAAATTATGGTTAAAAATAAACTTAATATTCACACAACAACATTAGAGGAATTTAAAACTGATAAAAAATTTGATTTTATTTTTTCAATGAATGTCTTAGAGCATTCACAAGATATTACAAATCATTTAAATTCTTGTATAAAATTATTAAAAAATGAAAATTCAATCATTTTTATACAATGCCCAAACTATACTTTTCCATTCGAACCACATTTTTATGAATTCTTTATACCTTATTTTCCAAATTTTACTTTTGAAAAAATAAAAAAAAAGAAACTGATAAAAAGATTAGGAGAAAAAAATTATAAAAATATTTTAAAAAATTTGAATTTTAATTGTAAATACACAAACATTAAAAATAAGAATTTTAAAATTGAATTTATAAACCCAATTAAAGATATTTTTGATAGAATATCAGTAGATAAAAAATTTAAGGATAGGATTTTGAGTAATTTTTTTGTAAGAGTTATTTATAATTTAATAATACTTTTCAAAATTGAAAAATTTCTATGTAAGGTATTTCCAAAGTTTATTTGTCCCTATATGATTTTTATTATTAGAAAATAAATTCAAAAAATATCGTAAGTTAAATTTAAATTCAAATCTTTTAATGGATTGGCTATCTTGAATATTCAATCTATATTTAATTTTTTTAATAATTAATTCTAATTTTTCTAGATCTATAATTTAGTGATCGCTTAGATAATTCTACTAATGAACTCCATAAAAAAGCGTCATAAATATCTATATAAGGTTTGGTTTTTGTAATGATTGAATTTTCAAAATTCTGAAGAACTTTATAAAAAGAAAATTGGTGCTTTAATTTATTGAACAATGATTGGTCCTTTTTATTTAAATACTTTTTTAAATCTATCTTTTTAAATTTACTATTTTTAAAATATTTCTCATTACTTATTACACTTAATTCATTATCACTTCTGCCAGATATATATGAACCATTCAAAAATTGAATGTACATATCATGCATTGATGATGGGCGATTTGATGTTGTATCGCAAATAAGTTCTATTAGCGTTTTTTTTTCTGTTTCAATAATTGAAAAAGACACATCAGGTCTAATAAATCTATATTTTTTATTATTAAAAAAAGAAAAATAATTTTTAGTCATAGCAATTTCTTTTGAGGAAAAAGTTGAAATATATTTTAATTTATCATTGTAATATTTAGATAAAATTTTATCAATTGGACCTATTGAATGTGTAGGATAATCATTGCCACTTCTTTTTAATCTTTCTTTTCCTCTCCAAGTCAATTGACCGTTTTTTCTGTCAAAACTTATATCTTTGCAATCATGTATATAAGAAGAACGAGCAAAAATTATATCACCCATCTTTTTATTTTTTAAAATTTTAGATAAATAAATTGATTGAAGACTAAAACAATAGTTTTCTGCCATCATATAAATTAGTTTATTTTTTTTTATTAATCTTTTGATTTCTTTTCCTTCTTTAATTTTTCTAAATGCTGGGACTTCACATAAAATATGTTTTTTATTTTTTGCTGCTTTAATTGAATGTTTGTAATGAAATTTAACTGGACTAGCAATATATATTGCATCAACTTTTTTATCTGAAAAAAAATTTTTTGGTGATGAAAAAGTTTTTATCAATGGATTTTCTTTTTTAAAAATATTTAATTTTTTTATATCTGTGTCATAAATTGAAATTACATTAAATTTTAAAGAGGTCTTTCTTATTAGTTTGATTAATTTTTTTCCTCTATTAATTCCAATAATTCCAATATTAATTTTCATGGTTAACTATTTATAAAATTAAGAATTAATTTTACTTTTTACTTTTAAATAATTTAAAGGTCCACTAACTTTAGATAATTTTATAACAGAATTATCTTTTTTGAACACAACACAATCTTCATAAATAAACATAATCTCTAGGTTTTCAAAATTTTTAGAATAATTATCTACAAATTTATTTTCAATTCGAGAAGCTTCGTAAACTTTAAAAATATTATCATTATTTTTAAACATACAACCTTGGGACTTATTATTAAATGTTTTTACTCTTTGTATAAGTTGATTAACATCTTCATTAAAATTAATTAGTTTATCATTTTGACTTCTGGAATAATATATCCAATTACCTGGTTCTTGTTTTTGTCCTTTACAGAAATTTACTTTAAGTGCTTCATGAAAAACTTGTTTCTCCGCAATAAAACCTAATTGATACATCAAGCTTACATCTAAATCTTTTGAAAAAGGTATTTTCACTCTTGAAATAATATCTCCTCCGTCAATAATTTCATTAATGTGGTGGCAGGTTGCTCCACCATCTCTACTAAATAATATAGCGCCTAAGCATGGATCGATACCCTTTAAATCAGGTAAAAATGATGGATGAATATTTACGTAAATTTTTTTTTTTAAATGCTCAATTGGAAGGATGAATGGACAACCATTAGATAAAAAAATATCAAAATCTTTCTTATCAATGTGATTCAATAATTCTTCTTTAGAAGATATTACTTTATGCTTATAATTTTTTAATAACTCGTCTTTCTCTAAATGAGTGTTTTTAATAACTAAAATATCTATATCTAAATTTAGTTTTATCATCTCCTCTAAAACAAATTTTCTATTACCAACAAATAAAAATTTAGTCATTTCTTCCTATTGCATATCCTGATCCTGTAAGACCATATCTATTACCTGAATAAAGCATATATCTTATATTTTTATGTTTTATTAAGTATGGATAACAAATACTTTCATTATCCCAACCTGTATCTGAAATTGTAATTCCTGATTTATTATCCTCCCTTTTCCAATTAATACCATCTGTAGATGAAGCGTAACCAATTCTATATGTTGAATATTCTTTTGTTCCTCTGTGTGAAAACCACATTTGATATTTTCCATCCCATTTCACTACAGATGGTCTTCCAAATGAATGCTCATACTCATCCTTTATAGGAATAATCAAACCTGGTCTATAACTCCAATTTAATCCATCTTTAGAGGTAGCGTAATGAATACCATACTTTGGATGCCAACCCTCTTCTTTCTTTTCCCAGCTAATTCCAGAATTATACCAAGATTTCCAATTTCCATTTTCATCCACATGAACAGATGTAGCTGCAGCAAATATAGGATTGTATTTATCCCTTCCCATAACCGGTCCATTAAACTCGCGTTTAGCTGTCAATTTATCTGGATCTGCCACTGCTCTGCCAGTATCACAATGCCATAAACCTTGCTGAATATTTTGCCACCCAGAATAGTATATATAAATTTTTTTATCATATTTAACAAAACAACAATTTAGTAAACCCTCAGAGTCAAAATATCCAGGTTCACTTGGTTTTAATGCTAATTGAGGTTTAGATATTAACTTTATTTTCTCATTTTTAATTTCTGCATGTGCAAGAAAAATATTTGCTTGTTGATTTAATCTAGATGAAAAAGCCAATAAAAATATATCATTATCAAGATGTATCATTGAAGGATGGGAGGCATGGGTATATCCTAGGTCACCAGTTTCTATTAAGAGACCTTTCTTTTCCCAATTAATCATCTTTTTTTATTTCTTCTTCAATTATTTCTTCTAAAAGTTCTACTCTACTTTTTTTAATCTTTTCAGCGTATTTATAAAATTTATCTCTTAGTTTTGGATCTATTCCCTCTAGTTTACCATAATGCCTCTTTCTTATAGATCCACCTCGTTTACCTAAATGATTAAGATCAATATTAACGTCCCAATCATCTCCAACAACGTAATCAATTAAGTAAAAACAATTATTTATCACCCAAGATAAATTAACTTTTGTTGCATTAATAGGCAATAGATCCATTGGTGGATTTAATCTATATAAAGAATTATTTGTAAATAAACTCTCTGCCAATTCTGTCTTTTTTAACCAATATGCAACTCCCTCGTCGCCAAATACTACTTTGCCACCTTTCTTTGTAACTCTATTCATTTCATTGATTCCTTTTTTAATATCATGATACAAATTTATACCACCAAAGTGATATGTGGCATCAAACGAATTATCATCGAATGGAAGATCAGTTGCATCATTGACAGAGAAAAAAATTTTATGTTTATTTAAATCAATTATTTCTTTTGTTCTATTATAGGCTGCAAATAACATTTCTTTTGCAAAATCTTGAGCATAAATTTCTCCATTTTCTCCTATAAGTTTCGCGATGTATGGAATATCGTTTCCTGCACCTGTAGCAGTAATTAAAATTTTTTGACCAGCTTTTAAGTCGAGCTTTTTTACAAGCTCTTCACGAAGATCCTCCTCATTTATACCATGAGTCTTGAAAAGCCATTTCAAAGCATTATCATGAATTTCAGCAGCATTTTTGATTGAGAATTCATTTACATTTTCATCTTGAAATTGAAATATTGTTATACCAGTTGTTTTATCAATCTCTAAAGGTTTCCTGTTGTAAATTGAATTAGTCATCTTAAAAATTATTACTTAAAAAATTTGTAAATTGCAAACTATCTAATTTATGCTTAATGTCCTCAGGCGATATCACAACACTTTTTTTTTTTAAATTTTTTGAAACCAGTGCTCTTGCACCAATAAAAGAAAAATCATTTATTTTTATGTTATTAGTAATTGTAGAATTTATCCCAAAAAAACAATTGTTATTGATAACAGTATTTCCAGCTATGGAACTTCCTGAAGTAAACCAACAGTTATTTCCAACTTTAACATGATGACTGATTATACTTCCTGGCCATAAAAAATTATTATTACCTATTTTCACCAATGGATGAATATGTACACTATTCATAATTAAACAATTTTTTCCGAATTTAAAATCATTTGGCAAAATTGCTTTTGGATGAATTATGGAAGTTAAATTAAATCCAACTTTTTTTACTTTTTTTAAAATTTTTTCCCTTATTGTATTCATACTTGAATAACCAGTTGCAACAAAAATATAAAAATCTTTTCTTCTCTTATATTTTTTTTTAACTGATTCGAAATCAACTACAGGTTTACCAAAAATTTTTTTCTTTTTTATATACTTCTTATCAACTGTAAAACATATAATTTCGAAATTATTATTCTCTAATACTATTTTGGCTACAACTTCAGCACAAAAACCATTCCCAAAAATTATTAATTTTTTCATTAATTTATCTTTAATTTATTTTTAAGTTCATTTGGCCAATTTTTTATCTCATATCCGTGTTGACTATAGAGTGCCAAAAGAAGCCTTTCAAACCCAATTCCTATGCATCCTGAATACATTTTTTTTTTGTTATGACTTTTTATGTTAAATGCATCTCCAAAAGTATCCATATGATAATTAATTGAACCAATAGCTATTTTCTTTTTTAAAAAAGGTATGTATGCTAAGATTTCATACTTTAATTCAAACAAATGCTGAAATAATTTTTTATTTGCTTTTCCTGTAAAAAAAGGATCATCAGCTACTTCAATAGAACAATCTAAACTAGTGAGTTTTAAAAATCTAATTATATCCTCAATTAATTTTTGTCTTATGTTTAAAACAAAATTTTTATTACCTACAAACATAATATCTCTCACGGAAAAACTCAATAATCTATCTAGTGTATTTTTCTTTGATTTCTCATCTCTGAAGACTTTATTGTATGTTGTATAAATAGTATCTTTAAGATCAGTTTTATTACTTAATGCATAATAACAATTATCACACACAGCTGGTTGAAGACCATATTCAGATTCATTGAAGAATTTTTTTTCAATTCTAATAGTTTTATAATTTTTATTTTTTGAATATTTTTTTGAAAAATTGTTATAATTTTTAAAACTTTTTTTAATACCAATCATGAATAATGATTGTTGCGGAAATTCAGATAAATAATTTATTTTTTTATAAAGATCTATTGGCCACAATAAAGGGTTTTCTTGATCAATTGCTTTATACTTTTTAATTGCTAATTCAAAAAAATAATTGTTGCATCCTCTAAAAACTTTGAGAAATTTGCCTTGGAACTGGTATAAATTGCTTGATATATTTACCACTTCTCCTTCTTTTTTTAAAAATTTTATCGGATCTTTATTAAATTTAAATAATTTATCCTGCTTAAAAATAATTTTTCTCTTTTGAATTCCTCTTGAAATAAAAATAGAATTCTTAATTGATTTTTTTATTTGTGAGATATCCTTTTTTTTTAAATTAGTTATTTTGATATAGTTCTTTTCAATCTTTAATTTTATTTGTGGAAAGCTTGTTATTATCGTATCTTTAATAAAATTTTTTTGATCATTATTTAATTTATAATCATTTTCAATTTTATAATTCATTACTTATCTTCTTTTACCAAGTATTGAATTTAGCGCTATTAGTTGGGTTAATATTTGCGATGTACCTTCAATATAACTAAAACCTTTGGACTCTCGTAAGAATCTTTCAATATTATTTTCACTATTAGTGCTATAAGCACCATATATGTCCATAAGATTTGATATTATTTTTGTTAAGTTGGATGTTGCAAACAATTTTGTCATTGAACTAAAATTTTCTGAGTCCCGATTATAATTACGTTTAAGTTTAAAAGCTTTATGAGACATTGATAAACCAGCCTCAACAAAAACTCGCGTATCGGAAATAATTTTTTGGATTTGTTGAAAATTCCAAATTTTTTTACCAAATTGCTCTCTTTTTTTTGCATATTCTAAAGCCTCATCTAATGCAGCCGAACACATTGAAAATGCAGATAAAGCTGCAATTGCCCTACCATGCATCAAGGCGAAATTTAATGCTTGTAAGGATATTTTTACATCTTCACCAAGAATATTATCTTTTGTTAACTTTAGATTTTTAATATCTATATTTGCTATATGTGAACCTCTATTACTAATTATATTTTTTAATTCTTTTTTTTTAAAATGGTTACTTTTTGACTCTGTTAAAAATAAAATTAATCCATCTTCTCCATTAGCAAGTATAAGATAAATGTTTGATATGCCACCAAGAGTAATCCAGGTCTTTTTACCATTTATAATATAAGTTTTATTTTTTTTCAAATAAGTTGTTTTAATTTCATTAATATTTGAACCTGCTGAAGGTTCAGTAATAAGTAATGAAGAAATAAATTTTTTTTTTTCTAAATAATTTAAAATTAATTTTTTTTGTTTAGTTGTACCATATCTTAATATTGTACTACCAACCATTCCTAAAGATACTAAAAAGTAATTTCTTATATTTGCACAATATTTTGTTGCAAAATAATAAAAATTAAATTCCTCATCATAACTAAAAGTATTTTTATTTTTAAAATGATAACCTAATATTCCATTAAAATCTTTCTTATTAAGATCTCTTAAAATGATTTTTGGAAAAATTTTTTTCTTATCAGAAATTATTCCAAGTTTTTTATATTTCTTTTCAGCTAAATATTTTATCTTATTTAATGTTTTATTTTGCACAATGTTTATCTATGCTTTTTAGAAGTTATATACTTATAGCATGCTTTATAACTTGTCATATTTGCGATATTTGATGGTTTTATTTTCTTTAATTTAAATTTTTCTTCTATATCTAAGATTAAATTTATATGACTGAAAGAATCCCAATTTTCAGTGTTTTTAATATTACTATCTTCAACTTTACTCACATTTATAGAGAAATGCTTCATAAATATCTTATTTAATTTTTCATTCATCAATTTAAATTTAAAAATTTGTTTATATCTGTACCACAATTCATTATGCAATCAACTATACTTAAATTCTTTATAAAACTAGCACTCTGTTGTTTATAATTTTTTGTTGTCCCGTAATCAAACCATTCAATCTTTATATCATTATTTAAAAAAATTTTTTCATTTAAATAATTTCTTGCAGTAGGTCCAGTCACATAAATTGTAGATTTTTGTGATTTGCATATTTCAACGAGTCTTTCTGAAGCGTCCTTTTTGTTTTGATTTATTGCTTTTGAGTTTTCAAATTTACAATTTAGATTAAGATATTTTGAGATTGATTTAATTATATGTATATTTATTAATGATAAGTTATTTGAATCTATTTTTGAATAAACTTCCTGTAAAAATTCATAAGCTTCATTAAAAAATTCACTTTTTGAGTAGTAATGTTTAAAAATTTTAAGGTGATGATTTACCCAATTTTCGTCTTTAACAACAATGTTAGAAATTTTTTCATTATAATTTCCTTTATTGTTAACAGGTAATGTGATCCATTTTTTATTTTTTCCATCATTTAATAAATTTCTATTTCTCCAATCTCTTCTTGTATATTGCACTTCATCAAAAAATATGAATTTATCAGCATAGTTTATTAAATCAAAGTACCCTTTCCATGGAATGTAATTAGATTGTGTGATGACTATTTTCATTGACAAGTTTCTTTTAAATATAATTCATACTTTTATTGATAAAATTCTTATTATGTTAAAATTAAATATAATTATTTTTGTAAAAATATTTTTTAAAATTTTTTTTCATAAATATTTATCTAAAATATTCCTCTAAACAAAATTTAATTTTTTTAAAATATTTTTTATTTAAAATCTTTTTATCTGAAAAAATAGGGAATCTTACTACTCTACTAGATAAACTATCAGTATTTTCTATTTTTTTTGAAATACCAAATTTTTTACCAGCGATACTATTGTGAAGTGGGGTATAATGAAATAAGCACATAATGCCTTTTTTTTTAAAATAATTAATAAAATCTTTTCTTTTTTTTTTTAAAATTATAAAAAAAATATGACCATTGTGTTTTGAGTAAGTATTTTGAATTGGTAAATCCAAATAACCTTTTTGCATAAATTCTTTAAATACTTTTAAATATGAATTCCACAGCAAAACTCTTATTTTTGTATTTTTTTTTGCTCTTTTTAGCTGTGTGTACAAAAATGTTGCCAGAATTTCAGTTAAAGCAAACGAAGAACCTAGATCCACCCAAGAATATTTATTAACTAAATTTTTTGTAAACTGATCTCTATTTGTTCCTTTATCTCTTAAAATTTTTGCTCTTTTAATAAATTTTCTGTTATTAATTAAAAGTGCACCTCCCTGGCCACAATGTATATTTTTACTTTCGTGAAAAGATAAAGTCGCAAAATCTCCAAAAGAACCCAATGGTTTTTTTTTATAATAAGCTAAAATTGAATGTGCGGCATCCTCAATTAAATAAATATTTCTTTTTTTTGCAATTTTCTTAATCTTATCTATTTCACAAGAGATACCAGCATAATGAACAATTACAATTGCCTTGGTTTTTTTAGTGATAGCTTTTTCAATTTGATTGATATCAATATTTAAATTTTCTTGGTTTATATCTATAAAAACAGGCTTAGCACCTCTTAGAACAAAAGCATTTGCAGTTGATACAAAAGTATAAGAAGGCATAATTATTTCATCATTTTTTTTTAAATCCAAGAGTATAGCTGTCATTTCTAAAGCTGCAGTGCATGAATGTGTCAAGACACTAAATTTTGATTTTAAATTCTCATTAATCCATTTCTCACACTTTTTTGTAAAATAACCACATGAGGAATAAACAGATTTTTTTTTTAAAATTTGAAAATTTTTTAAAAACTCTTGATCGTAAGTCTTTACTTTATTAAAAGGTATCATCTTTATTTTCATTTTTCTAACTGCTCTATTAAATCAATAATTAAATTGAAAGAAAATCGCTTTTTAATAAAATTAGGGGTATCCACTATATTATTTTTGAAATTTGTATACCTTTTCTTCTCTCCTGAAGTTTTACAAATTCAGAACATTCATATAAATTTGAAAATGTTCCTAAATCAAACCATGTAATACCAAAACCTAGATCAACATAATCCAAAGAATTTTTTTTAATGAGAACATTATTAAATGAAGTGATTTCTAATTCTCCTCTTTTTGATCTTTTAATTGATTTTAAGTAAGATATTGAATTGCTATTATAAACGTACAAACCTGTAACTGCTAGGTTGCTATATGCTTTAGGTGATTTTTCAATAATTCTAATCAATTTATTTTTTTTATTAAATTTTGCCATTCCAAAATTTTTTGGATTATTTACAGAACTTAAAAATACAAAAGATTTTTTTTTATTAATAGTTCTTAATAATATCTTTGGAAAATCTCTTCCAAAAAAAAAGTTGTCTCCTAATATTAATACAAATCTCTTACATGATTTAATAAATTTTCTTCCAATTTTTAAACATTCTGCAATGCCGCCGGTTGGATTTTTTTGAATTTCAAATAAAAACTTAATTCTATTTTTTTTGGAAATAGGAATCAGTATCTTTTTATAGGCCTTTAAATCTTCTTGATTACAAACAATCAAGATTTCTTTTATATTCGCATAAATAAGTGCTGACAATGAATAATAAAACATTGGTTTATTATAAACTGGTAGTAAATGTTTAGAGATGTAATTAGTAAAAGGTTTTAATCTCTTACCCCTCCCCCCCAAAAGAATAATTCCTTTTGTTTTCATCCTATTCTTCTTGTAATATCACTTTTTTTAAATTCTTTAAAGAAATTCTGATTTTTAGAGTACCAATCTATTGTTTTAACTAAACCTTGAATTAACTTAGTTTTGCTCGTCCATTTAATATTTGTTTTTAATTTTGAACTATTTAATGCGTAACGAGAGTCATGACCAATTCTATCTTTTACATTAATGATTCTTATTTTTTTTTTTAAAATATTTTTTTTTCTTGAAAGGTTGAGTATTGTTTTAGAAAGTAATAAATTTGAAACTAATTTTCCACTACCAATATTGTATATTTGACCCTTTTTTCCTTTTTTAAAAATTTTTAATAAAGCATGGCAATGATCTTTTACATACATCCACTCCCTTATGTTATTACCTGATCCATAAATTGGGAGATTTTTACCGTTTAGAATATTATATATTATTTTCGGAATTAATTTTTCAGGATGTTGCCTTGGTCCATAATTATTTGAGGAATTAGTAACAACGGCATTTAATTTAAATGTTCTTACATATGAAGTAACTAGGTGATTAGAAGAAGCTTTTGATGCAGCATATGGAGAACTAGGATTAATATAACTAATTTCAGAAGCTTTACCTTTAACTAAATCTCCATAAATCTCATCTGTGGACACATGGATTAATTTATATTTTTTATTAATCTTTGAATATTCCCTTATTGACTCAAGAAGATTATAAGTTGCTAAAATATTATTATTAATAAAATCTATAGGATTTTCAATTGACCTATCAACATGTGTAGACGCTGCTAAATGAAATATACCTTTAGGTTTATGAGTCTTTAGAATTTTAAATACTTTTGATTTATTATTTAAGTCAACTTTAATAAATTTATAATTCTTTATCTTATTATATTGATTAAAATTATATGAACTAGAGGCATAACCACAATTATCAATGTTAATCACATAAAAATTTTTTTCTAAAAGTAATTCAACTAAATTACTTCCTATAAATCCAAGACCTCCAGTGACTATTACTTTTACTTTACTCATACTTTTAATTTTTTATAACAAATATTTTTACATTTTCATCAATTTCTTCTTTGAATTCAAACGAACCATTAAATTTACAATTACTTGATAACTTTTTGATTAACTCTAAAGAGTCATTAATATTTTTATCAGAATATAATATTATTAATGGGTCGTAACTGAGCTGCCAGTCTACTAAATTACAAGAC
>MDSZ01147220.1_pt1 | contig 13069 bp, 12 predicted proteins | sample 811201 | NCBI WGS metagenome assembly MDSZ01 (sample SAMN05326647, study PRJNA326480) | marine metagenome | isolation source: seawater | place: Indian Ocean: North | collected 2010
AAAACTAATCTACCCAAAATTAACAACTCATTAAATGCAGGGGCTTGGTTAGTTAAGGTAATGTATATTTTATAAATTATAAATGGTGGATAGATATTAACTGGACCAGCTTTAAACATCTGCTGAAAGTAACTTTTTTCTTGAAGCATTCGAAAAGTTTCTTCAGAGAAAAGCTCTTCATCACAAAAAAAATATGGTGGAAGATTTTGAGTTATGGAAGGAACACGTATAAAAATATTTCCGATAATAAAAATAAAAATTAAATTCTTAGCTTTAAAGTCTAATAATTTATTCATTGAAAATTACCTTCCCAGAGTTTGGATCACAATAAGACATATTTTTTTCTGAAGCTAATAAGTGATAATAATCAGCTATTGCACCTTTTGGAATTTCTTCAAATGTAAATATACAATCTAAAGAATCTTTATCATACGTAAAGTCAGTAAAGTGACTTTTTTCATACGGGGCTTCCCAGTCATAGTAATTATCAAGATCCAATGTACTAATCATATTAAAAGAAAGAAAAATGATTAATAAATAGGATAAGTTTCTTGAAAGGTTTTTTTGACGATTTAAAATTGAATTTAAAGTTATTGATATTGAAATTAATAATCCAGGTAAAAAGGGCAAAAGGATTCTTAATTGTGGAAATGGTTTTTCAAAAACTAGTGGTAATGCAAAGACTAAAACTAAACTACCGAAACTTATAAGAGTTAATTTCTTTGTGATTTGATCATTAATCCTAAAAAATAATATAGGCAGAAAGAAAATAAACCAAAATAAAATTTGTATAAATATGTTGTTTACTTTATAAAGTTCCGCAATTCCAAAACTAGATAATAGTAAATGAAAAATTGATAAATTATCAATACCATAAATAGGCTTACCCTCAGAAGTGACTATAAAAACTGTGAATACAGTGCCAGCTGAAAAAAATAAAAGAATGGAAAAAAAGGTAAGTTTTTTAAAATCTATATTTAAGAAATAAGTTTTAAAGTTAACAAAAACAAAAACCCATAAAAAAATAATGATTATATTTATTGAAAAAGAGGCGAGTAAAAAACAAATTGGAGTTAAAAATTTCCAATAATTAGTTTCATTAACGAAAAGATATAAGCCAGCCAAGATAAAAAAAGTGCTTATACCGTAACCTCTAGCTATTGAAAAAAACTCTATTAAATAGGGACATAAGGTTAAGATGCTGAAAGTAAGTATTTTGTATTTTGAATTTTCAGATAATTTTAGACTTATAAAAATATAGAAAACTCCGCTTAAAATATTTGGAAGTCTTAGAAATAACTCCGAGAGATCAATTAATGAAAATGGATAAATTAATAATGTATTTAATAGATGATTATTTGCTAAGCCAATATTGAAAAAGTTTTGAGTGTAAGTGTATTGCAGAAATGAATATGCTTCATCATAAGATATTTGCGCGACAATACTTTTATAGAAGATAAAAAATAAAAGGATGAAGGAAATTACCAAATTTGTTAGTGAATAGTTAATAAATTTTGTTGTATAGTTCATATTTTTAAAAATATAGGTTTCTAATATAATTTAGAATTTTTGTAAAAACTACACCTCTATCGGAAAGCTTAACTTTATTGCCAATAGACTCTACTAAGCCAGAATTTATACCCTGATCAATCCTAAATGAAGTCATATCAATTAGATTGTTTGCATTTGAAACTTGATCAATAGTTAAAAGTTCATCAGAGTTCAACATAAATATTAAAAGGTCAATAGATAAAGATTTTTCAATTACCCATATAAAAAATAGATAAATTACAAGATTGGATAGTGAAAATAAAATAACTATTCTTTCTCTTTTTGATAGGAACTTAATGCTAAAGATTAAAGCAAATAAAGAAAATTCAACTGAAAGCAGTAGGTAATTTGAATTAATAAATTGTTTAAAAAAATTCTGCAATACCAAATGAATTAAGAAAAAACTTAAATTAAATATTAGATATTTTCTAAATAGTTTCATGAGTTAATTTTATTTTTAAATAAATCTCTAATCAACCTTCCATAAAAAATAACGATCAATGGAAAGGTTGAGTACAAGTAAAGCATTGGCTGAAAATGGGGATGGCATAATGAATGAGATTTTGTGATCATAAACCAAGTTATTGTTGAAAATAAAGAAATGAGATAAATATAAAAGGTTTCTTTTGTTGATTTAGATACCTTGTTGACCAATGTAGAAATAATAAGTATCCCAAGTGAAATAATTGTTAAATATAAATAGTTGAGTTCAAATATTTGTAGATTTATGATTTTTGAATTGATATACATATTAAATGCATCAAAATAAGAACCATCACCAAAACAATTCCAAATACCAACACCAGACTCTCTTTTTGTTAAGTGATACCAATGACTTTCAAGGGTATATGAGAGAGATTGATTTAAAAAGAAATAGTTTTGAAGAACAACAACTATCTGTGAAATTAAAAGTGAAAAGAATAAAGAAAATCCTAATTTAAAAAAATTATTTTTAATGTAATTTATAAGAAAAGAAAAATTATTTTTTAGAAAAATACCAGTCAGAAGAGCAATTAGTTGTACATATCCTACTGTGATATGTTCTAGAAATGGAATTAAAAGAACAAACGTTAAAAAATAAAAATTTATATTTTTTTTGTATAAATATTTACTTAATCGAGTAAATGGAATTATAAAAGGAATAATTGAAATAAGATATGGGGTTGCAAAAGCCCTCGTATGGATAATAAAAATCCAATATAAAAAATGACTTAAGCCAAATAATAATGATGTTATTATCCCCTCTGTCTCCCATATTTTTTTTAGTAGATACGCAAAAATGATACTTGTTAAAACAAAATAAAAATTTTCCACATACGTAGATGGTTGAATGCCAAATATATTTGTTTGATGAATTAAAAAAGGAATTAATCTAACAGTGAAACCAGTATTTCTGTCATAATAACTTAGCTGTATATCTGAATTGTCAGATAACTCTAACTTGCCATCTAGGTAATCTTTATTAATTTTTAAATGATAATCAAAGTAATTATTATCTAGTTCTTGAGTTGTTAAGCCATCTTTTTCACTATTTAATAGTCCAATTGAATGACTTCCGTAACTACTTAGTCCCTCATCTTCAGAAATTTTAATTCCCGTAAAGATAAAAGTATCCTCAACCCATAACTTCGTTTTATAAACAATTGGATTTAGCGGTGATAGTGAATCTGACGATATAAAAGAAAAGGTTAAAACAAATAAAACAAAATATTTAAATTTATTTTTTCCAAACTTAATTACTTTGTTCATTTAACCATTCTAAAGTGGGAAGACAAAAATATTTTTATTTTTTTAATTTAAGGACAAAAAACATTATTATTATTTAAACTTTTCTTAATAAGGTTAATAATGTTTAAAAATTTTATATTGGATGTTGATGGGGTTTTAACAACAGGTCAAATGATTTACAGCGAAGAGGGTAAAAAATATAAAATCTTTGGCCCTCATGATAATGATGGTCTTAAAATGATAAAAGATTTAATTAATATACATTTCATTTCTGCTGACAGTAAAGGATTTAGCATAACTCAAAAAAGAATTTCGGATATAGGTTTTAATGTTGAATTGGTGTCAGAAAATGATAGAAAAACTTACATTAATAAGTTTGTAGTTGATGAAACTATATTCATGGGAGATAGTATCCATGATGCAGAGATTATGGATATTGTAAAATATTCAATTGCACCAAAAAATGCAAGGCGTGAAGCAATCGAAAAAGCAGATTTTGTTACTGAGTCAAAAAGCGGTGAAGGAGCAGTTTTAGATGCATGTCTTCACATCAAAAATCAATTTTTTAATGAAAGGTGATTATTGTTTTGTTATTCCTTGTTACAACGAGGAACAAAATTTAAACTTGCTGATTACTGAATTACAAAAAGTTAAAAGTTTTGATCAAGATATAAATTTTATCCTTGTTGATAATGGATCTCTTGATAATACAAGAGAGTTAATTTATGAAAAAATTGTAGATGTAGATTTTATAAGTATCTGTGAAATTGATAATAATCAGGGAATGGGTTTTGGAATCATAAGTGGATTAAATAAAGCTATAGCTGATAATTATAAATTTATTGGGTGGACACACGCTGATTTACAAATTCCGTTTGATTCTATTTTAAAAATTAAATCAATTATGGAGGAGAATATTGAAAAATATGAAAACATATATATACGTGGAAAAAGAAAAAATAGAGACTCTGTAATTAGTGTTTTTTTTACAATTATGATGGCAATTTATACCTCTATAGCAAAAAAGGGTTTGTACTGGGATATCACTGGATTACCAGCGTTGGGCAACGCAAGTTTAATTTCAAAAGTGATCATTAATTCACCAAATGGGTTTGCATTTGATGTTCATACATTCATAAATGCAAAAAGAGAAAAAGCAAAGATCATAAGATTTAATGTTTATTTTAAAGAAAGAGAATTTGGAGAAAGCTCTTGGAATCATGGTTTTTTATCAAAAATAAAAATGAGTGTATATTATTTCAAAGAGATTTTAAAGATTTAATCTATTTTTCTATAATCGTCTTCTAACCTTATAACATCATCAAGTTCTGTTGTTGATGATTCTAAATAAATACAATCTTCATCAACTGCCTTCATTCTATGAACTTCCTTTGGTTTTATAACGAGAACATCACCATTTTTGTACTCTTTCCATTCATCTTTGAAAAAGATGTGCAATGTTCCTTGTAACACATAAATTGTTTCGTGTTTAAAATCATGATCCTGCAGTGAACACTGATGGCCTTTACGCAGAGTTAATCTCTTTAATACATAAAAGTCATTCTGTTCAAGAATTTCTTCTTTTCCCCATGGTTTTTCAATAACTTTATTCATATTCGTTGACTATTCGTTGCAACTGTTCTTTTCCAAAAAAGTATAAAAGCTTTGAGTACGGATCGTGATGTAATGGTGCAATATTCAAAAGAATTAATGCAGCAATAGTTTCGATTTTTCTCCACGAATAGTTGTTAGATAAAGCATATTCTTTTAATATTTTTTGACAATCAATTAATGATTTTTTTTGATAAACATCAAAAGTTATTGTCGAACCTTTCATCCTGATTTCATAATGATCATCTCTTATTATCTTGTGATTTAACCACAGCCCGTGGAGTAATTTTCCAAAATCATAATATATGTCACCAAATGATGTCGAGTTTCCATAAGAGCCTCTCCAGTCAAGTAAACAATATCCTTTATTGGTTTTTAATATATTTTCAAAATGTAAATCACCATGATACTCACATGGAAGTGCATCAAAAATGTCGTCCCAATCTACTTCATTCAATATTTCCTCAAGTTTTGGATACGCAGTCCCATTAATTTTTGTATTTCTATCAAAATATCCATATTCCTCATTAAAGTAATTAATCCTGTCAAAAGTTTTGTCAAAATAAAAATTTTTTGTTTCCGATTTAAATAAAGCTTTATTAGATTTATCAAGTTTTATTTCATTCCATAAATTTTTTTCACACCATATCAACAAGTCTTGAAATGTTTCATTGGGATTTAAAAGATCTGCAATAAGTTCTCCTTCAACATATTTATACATATAAAAATTTTCTGTATTTTTAAGTACTTTTGGAACAACTTTTTTTAGTTTTTTACTTCTTTCAACTTTTTGAGAAACTGTAACATCATTTATATCAAATTTTATTACATTTTCATCTACAAAATAAATCTCTTCTGTTGTCTTATCCAAGTTTTTAAAACCCCCAAAAGCTGCTTTAGCCGTATTTATTCCATCGATTGAGCCAATATCCATCCAATCAGATGAAAGATGAAAATTTGTTTCCCCTCCAAATTTTTGAATAAAATAATCAGATTCGCCAATCTCAACAGACATAATATCTAGAAATCTAATAAAGTCTTCGTAGTTTTTTATATAAGCAACGCCAGTGTAAGTGTATACATTTAAAAGCTTATTCTGAGTTTTATCATGTAGTTCGGTAATTATACCTTTGTTTTCATCAATAGATGCTGTTCTATAGTTTCTACTATCAATTAAATTTGTTGAAAGAAGTATTGTGTCATGATCGAAGTTGGGTATTTTTTTGTTAAATATTGCATCATTTGTGTGAAAATAAAAGGGAGAATTAATTAAATTTTTTGTTTTGCGAAGAGTGTATCCAAGCCCAGAACCAGGTCCATCAAAGTTATCAATGTCTACAAACTTGATTTTCATTTTTGGATGAGAAATTTCCAAATATTGTTTTAATAAATCACCTTTATGACCTAAACAAACAATAAATTCATATTCTTTTGGATAAAGATCGATAATATGACTAATAACAGCTTTTCCATTTATTTGAATTAATGCTTTATTTATATTTTTCGTGAGAGTTCCTAGTCTTGAGCCAACTCCAGCAGAAGGAATAAGGACTTGTTTAATTGAATCTGACATTAATAACTTGTAGTTTAAATAAGTTATTCATAAATTCAAATTAATTAAATTATATGATAAATTTATTAGTTTCTCCTAATACAAAATAGCAATAAATTTATTTGTAAATTGAAATAATATTTTGGTTATGCTTTATATAAACAGATTAATTCTCAAACTATATGATAAGAAATTTATTAAACTCAAATAAATTTGAAAAGACATTCCTTTTATTAAGTTTTTTAATTGTTGCACTATTGCAGTTAAAAAGTAATCTTTTAGTGTTTTATATTCCTTTTTTATTTTGTATTCTTATATTTGGATATTTCTACCTTGATAAATTACTTCAATCATTAATAATGTATAATTTCTCTTTTATATTTCTAACTCTAAATCATGTCATGCCTTTATTTAGTGGCAATCAAATAAATTACTTACCATCAATATTAAAAGATACAGTTGGTATTTTAATTTTCGATTACAATGCCAACATCACATATCCCTATCCAAGTTATAAATTTCTAGTTGAGACTTTGATTGATATTTTTGGATTAAACGTTTTAAACATCTTAAATTTTTTATGTTTATTTATTTCGTTTTTTTTAATGTGTTATGTTTCATTTTTATTTTTCAAAAAAAACTATATTACGTATTCGCTAATAATTTTGGTACTACTAAGCCCTGGAATTTTACAATTTTTATTTGTAAAGGTTCTAAAAATTGATCAGTTTTTTTCATTATTCACTGATGGAAATATTTTTTTATACAAACACATAATTCTTAAAATAAATGATTATATTTCTAGCGGAATCGCTCACTTCACCATTATTCCTACATCTTTTGAACCTAGTTTTTTTGGTATTCTTTTATTACCTTCAATATATTTATTCTCAAAAGAAAAATACTTAATTGCTTTCATTTTAAGCTCTATTGCTGTGATCATGCATACTTACAATATTGTCCCTACATTTATTTTGTTAGTAGTTTATTTATTCAGGCAAAAAAATAAAATATCAATAGTTGAAATTAGTCCCCTAATTGTTGTATTCACATTTGTATCTATCTATAGTTTAAATAATCTCAGCTCATCAAATGAAATTTTTGTTCTCGCAGACAATATACTTACAAACAATAAAATGCAGAACCATAGAATGTTCAATGGACAAATAACTTTTTTCTCTCTTGCCACTTATGATCTGACCGAATTTAAATTCAGAATTGGAGGTAATTATCCAGGGCTTAATGGATTTCCATTTGAACTAGAGTTATTAATATTTTATTTAATAATTAAAAAACTTTCAGATAGAAACATAAATTTATATTTTACAATAAGCTTTTATGTCATAATTGCATCATTGATTTTGTCATATTTTAATCAGTCAAACATTATTGGGGCTTACATTAGAACTTTTACTCCATGGAGACTCTCAATATTAATTTATTTTTTTGGGACATTATTTTTGATCAACAAACTTATTGAATTATTTAATAAAAATTTATTATTTATTAATTTAACATTTTTAACCTTAATATTTTCATTTGTGCTTTTTGAATTTGATAATCGACCAAGTGAACAAGAATATATAAAGTATGAGCTTGAATCACCGTTCTGGAGAATAACAAATTTTTTACCTATCAATCAAAATGAAGAAAGGATTCGAATTAATGTAAATGAATTTGCCATGCCTCTATTTGAAGATTCCGGACAATACTTGGCTGATTTTGATGAAACAGATTTAGTTTTTAACACTTTTGTATCTACTTCTGGAAATATAAATGGCCATCCTTATAAACCAGATGAAATTATTGAATGGTGGTCAAGGCATCAAGAAAGTGACAATATATTTGATAACAAAAAAAGTTGTGATGAAATTATTCAATTTGCAAAAGTTAATAATTACCAAGGAATTATTTTTAGTAAGGAAAATAGATCATTTCAAACACTGAAAAACTGTGGAAGTACTGAGATTAAAGAAAATAGTATCTATGTATTAAAAATTAAGCATAATTGATATATTTAATATTTTGAAATTAGTATTGTTTGGTAAATAAAAAAATTAAATGTTAAAAAATTTAAATATAAAAAGTTATATATCGACCTTTTTTATATTTTCAATATATTTTGTCCTTATAAATATTTATATCACATCACTTGGACTGATGGATGATTTTAATTATACGAGAATGAATTTTTTTAGGAACATGCCGTCCTATTTAAATTTTATAAAAAGTGATATAGAAAGTGGGGGCTTTAGGCCTTTCTTGCCCTTTCAAATAACATTGAACAACATTGGATATTACTTATTTTCTGTAAAGGGATATTTTATTTTTAATCTTATTTATTTATTTTTTATTCTTGAATTTTTTTACTCTATGATGTCTAAATTTTTTCAATTTGATAAATTATTATTCTATTTGATTTTTTTCTCATGGCCTTACTCGTCTGATTTAATAATTCACCCAAGTCTTCAAGAAAAATTTATTGTTTTATCAATTTGTGTATTTATATATTCTTATAAAAATAAAAAGGTTGTTGTTAGTAGATTAACTATTTTATTCATTCCATTAGTCAAGATACAATCACTCATTTTTATCCCACTCGTTACTTCTATACTGAAAAGAGATAAATATTTAAAAATTTATTTATCATATTTTCTATTTTCTTCTTCTATTGTTCTTTTTGTTTTCTTTAATAAGTCTGAAAGCTACTTTAATTCTCGATTGGAATTTAACAATATAATTAATCAAATTTTCACCTTACCAGTTAATGTTGTAAATATTTTTTTGTTAGTTATTGCTTTTTGTATTGTAAAGATAAATTATTTAGAAAATAAAGAGGTATTTTATGGCCTTTGTTTAAGTAATCTCTTTTTAATTTTTTTTATGAATATCTATAGAAATGTTGGCAATTACTTAAACTCAATCAACATATTTTTTATAGTCATATATGTTTTGATAATATATAATCAATTGTTCAAAATTCTAAATTTTAAACAAATCAAAAATCTTGTAAAATTTAGCCAAATGTTGATATTTACTTTTGTAATTATCAGCTTTACGATTCCTAGATTTGAAAGAATGAGTAGTATTGATTCGGTTTTAAACTATTCAAAAGGAGATAGTTTAGAAATTTTTTATTCATGTTTAGAAGGCGTTCAATATTTGAATCAATTTCAAAACAATAATGAATTTGTTTATTTGGATAAGTTTGAAAACATTGCAGAGAAAGAAGTAAAATTTCTTTCAGATCCTTTTGCTTGTAATAGTATTGAAAATGTGATTATTCAAAATTGTAAAAAAACGAATACGATTGACTTTAAGTTTGAAAATTCTATGAAGATAATTGAATATCAATGTTAAGTGTAAATAAAATTACTTTTAAAAGCTTTTTCTTCATTTCATTAGTTATCCTCTTGTTTAAACCAACCTGGTTGATTAGTAATGATAGCTTGGGTACTGGGGGAGATGACCTATCTTATTGGATACACGCATCAACTCTCGCTTATGATTATGACCTTAATTACACCGATGATCATTCGTTGGTGCATCAAAATTATCATGAAAAAACAAACGCTCCGTACCATTCTCCTGGTAGTGGTTATGCAAATTCTATATTTGTTAAAATTTTTAGTTTATTAGATAATAAATCAGAAATTGATGAGATTCGAATAAATCCAATTGGTAGTTATTCACTTTTAGGCTTTCTTTTTGGAACTATTTTTTATTGCTTTTTAGGATTTTACTTTTTCGACAAACTCATAGAAAAAAAAGGCCTCAAAGTATATAAAAAAAATATTTATCTTATTATGTATTTAAGTACACTAGTTCATTTTGTTACTAATAGATTCTTAATGGCACATTCTTTCGAATTTTTCTTGGTTGTTTTAATATTTTATCTATTTGAAACAAAAGATAATTTTTTCGATAAGTATGTTTTTGCCCAACTTATTTTAGCCTTTTTTCTTCTTTCAATAACAAGGCCATCAACTGCTATATATACATTATGTTTATTCATTGTTTACTATAAGAAAATACGTTTCAAATTTAGTGATATTTTAACTAATACCTTTTCAACTGTTGTTGTGGTTTTTCTTTATGTTCAAGGAGCACAAAAAATCTATAATCAGAATTCTTTTTTACTTAATTTAGAATCAAATAATACAACAGCAGGCATATCTAGTGATTTAAACATTCAGTGGATACTTAATGGTTTTTCAAAAATTCCAAACCTTATATTTTCACCTTCTCTTGGTCTAATATGGTCAGCTCCAGTAATCATCATTGGTATTGTGACTTTATTTTTAAATAAAAATTATTTAAACAAATTTAATATATTAAGTAAAGTTTTTATTTTTCTATATTTATTCGGTGCTTTTTTAGTTTTATTTGTTTGGCAAGGTAGAGAAGGCTCATTTGGTCAAAGACTACTAATTGGTGTTATTCCATTTTGTGCGTACCAGCTATGTATATTTTTGAATAACAAGAAAAAAAACTTTCTTGTTCCATTAATTATAGTTGCTTTTGTAGGTCATTTATTTTTGTATAGCACTTCTGATTTGACGCTGAAAACAGGTATAACTTTGTGGAATACACAGAATGAATGGGCAGCTGAGTCTTATTATTTGAATTTATTTTATGAAATATTTAATTTAGCAAATTGGGCATCAGCATTCAGTAGAACAATTATTTTTGTTAATGTTATAAATTTATTTGATTTTCTAGATAGTTTTAATATTTTTGAACTTTCTCAAGAAAGAAATGAAAATTTAAATCAGTATATTTCAAAAATTAATGATATTAAAATTCTTTATTTATTTTTGTATAACTCAATTGCTATAACATTTGCAATAATTTTTGAAAAACTTACAAGATCAAAATTTAAATAGTCTATTGAATTAATTCGTTAAATTTTATAGTTCCCATAGCTGTCTCATTCTCGTTTGCATAATAATTTGATAAATGATAGACCCGACAATCTTCATTTAAATTATTTTTATCAAGCAAAATCACAGTATGTTTGTACCAATTTAAATTAAGTCCGTTAAGCCCTATAGCGCTTGCCTCCATGGCACTATCTGGTCTTTTATTTCTGTAAGAATATAAAAGATACCTTAGAATTGGAATTCTATTCAATCCAATTTTTTCTAATTTAAGACTTACAACAGCACCTCTACCGTGAATATTTATTAAATTCCAAAGCTTTGAATTAATCCAGGCATTCAATTCATTTTTATCATAAATCCAAAATGCACAATACGGATTAACGTCATTTACTATATATTGCTTATTGTTTACCTTAATTTTCTTACTCAATTTTTTTTCAAGATCCGAAACATATTCAATATCATCTTTTAATTCAATTCTTAAGAAACCTAGGTTTAATCTATTTTCTATACATTCAGATTTGTTTTCTTTCCAATAGTTGAATGCATTTTTTGGAATTAATATATCATCTTCCTGATAAATGAAGATATCATATTTATCTCTTTGCTTTTTGATAATTTTTCTACTGGCCCAAGTTAAATAATAGTTTTTTCCTTTAAATAATATGTATTTGTTTAGATTGTGTTTTACTATTTTTAAAGTTCCATTGTTGTATTCATTGTTGTTAATTATCTCTAGATCAAAAGTTTTATTTGTATGAATATATATATCAACATTGACAGGATAGGTATTATATTCATCAATAATTTTTTTAAGATATGGAAATTTTTTATCAGCATTTGTCCATCTATCATCTATTTGTTCGTCACGATAAAAAAAGGTTATGTGCGCTGAAATTTTCATTTAAATATTCTCTTTAGAAATATTGAAAAGATCTTAACAGCTGCTTCTAAAATTATTCCAAAATTCATTTTTGACTGACCTTGTCTTCTTTCTTCGAATGTTATTGGGGTTTCTATATAATTTAAGCTTGTATTTATAAAAAGAGATGTCATCTCAATTTGAAAAGAGTACCCATCTGAAGTTATATCATTGTAAGGAATTGCATTTAATGATTTTTGAGAGTAAATCCTAAATCCACTAGTCAAATCATTTATGTTTCCCCCAACAAGGAATTTTGATAATTTGTTTGCCAAAAATGACAATAACTTTCTTCTTGAACTCCACCCAGTAGTATTTCCACCTGGTACATATCTGCTGCCTATTAATATATCAAAATCTTCGTCAAATTCAATTAGCTTGATTAAGTCGTCAATCCGATGTGAAAAATCAGCATCCATTTGAATAACATATTCGTATTCTTTATCAATTGCCCAGTCAAATCCCATACGATAAGCAGATCCTAAACCTTGTTTTGATTCACGAGAAAGTAAATAGAGGTTCTTAAATTGTTCCTTTTTTTTATTTACAAATTTTCCAGTTCCATCCGGTGAATTATCATCAACAATTAAAATATCGAGATGTAAATCTAAAATTTTTTTAATAAACAAATCAATGTTCTCTATTTCATTAAATGTTGGAGTTATAACTAAATAATTAGACTTATCCATAATCATATAATAATGGAATGGAGCTTGGAAAAATCAATAAATAGTTATATAGAAATAAGATTTTAAAATTAAATGTAACATAGAAGAATGTGTGGTTACCTAGGACAAATATCTAATCAAAAAATAGATAGAA
>MDSZ01170261.1_pt1 | contig 13069 bp, 12 predicted proteins | sample 811201 | NCBI WGS metagenome assembly MDSZ01 (sample SAMN05326647, study PRJNA326480) | marine metagenome | isolation source: seawater | place: Indian Ocean: North | collected 2010
AGAGTTGATATGGATACAAATATTTTAAAAGCAATGTCAGAAGAGAAAGTAGTATCAGAAGACACAGCAATATTAAAATATAATGAACCAAGAACTGGAGATGAAACTGATAATTTTAAAATTCAATTAGTTGGTACTACTAATTATTTATCTGCACGTGAAATTAATAATTTTTATTCTGGATTAGCAGAAAATGGTGATGATTATGAAACTAATAAAATAGATGCAATTACATATGCATATTTATCGGAAGACGATATAAAGAATTTAATAAATAAACAAGATTTTGGCAGTCTAGAAGCAAAATATGATGAGATATTGAGCTATTACGAACAATTTAAAATGAATCTATATGAATGTTTTGATGACGTAATTATAAATGGTTCTAATGTAATTGTTGTAGCACATGAAGATGTAGATGCAGATAAAGAAGAAGTTGAAGAAGTAGTAAATAAAATTGTAGATGATATTGCTACCCTAAATATCGGCGGTAATCCTACAAAATCAATAAGTGAAAATATATCAGAATTATATTCAAAAATGACATACGCAGAAGAAAAATACGCAAGTAATTTATGGTCGGAGGATGAAGACGCATTATTTATAGAATTTTTAGAACGTAAGAAGGAATTATATGAATATTATAAAAAACTAGACTATGCAAAATTAAGCGAAGACGATATAGAACCAAAAGAAAGTGATATGGATAGTTTTATTAAAGATGTAGAAGATTTAATAGAAGATGAGAAAAATAAACTAAAAGAAGAACCAAAAGAAGAAGAAGATGACAATAAAGTAATTAAATATACGAAGGCATATCCGTTGTCGGATTCAAGGTCATCATCAAGACCATCATCAAGGGTAGACTCGACAAGGCCACCATCAAGGACACAGGGTGGAAAAAAGACAAAAAAATCACAAAAAACTACAAAAAGAAGGAAATTAAAAAGAAAAAGAAAAACTCGTTCAAAGAAAAAGAAAAACTAACCAATTAACAAAAAAATAACATAAAAGCCAATTTGTATGTATAATTAATATTAAATACATACAAATGTCCAATTCGCGAAAAGGGAATCGAATACAAAATCAAACAATATATACGATAGATTTAAAGCATTCTGAAATGTTGGAAAGGTTCCATAATATTGAAACAGTCATCATTCCAAATTTATTAGAGGAAAAAGAGAAATTGAAAAATAGTGTTCCAAATTTAAAGGAAAATCAATTAGATGAGTTTATGAAAATAAAAGACCGAATAGCAGAAATTAATAAAGAGATAAAACAATTGAAAAGCGAAAAGAAGAATTATTTGTTAGACAATTCAAAACATGTATTTAATTATTTTGAACAAAAGAAGCAAATATCAAATGATTCTAATAGTGTTAATCAAAATACCAATGTGTTGAATTCCTTTTTTAAAATTAAAGCAACGAGCGAGGAAGCAAGTGACGTAAATAGTGAAAAATACACAAGGTCGAAGAAGTCATATATAAAATATTGGACAAATGTGTCTAATGAAATAAATAATATACAAGATTATTTAATCCGAACAGATTTATGTAATTATTGCAAAAAAGGAGAGCTCATCCCACAAGATGAAGAAGGGGTATTAATTTGTAATAATGATAAATGTGGAAAATTCGTTTCCTATATAGTAGACAATTCCAAACCGACAAACAAGGAGCCACCGAATGAGGTATCTTATACAGCATATATACGATTAAATCATTTCAAAGAGATATTGTCACAATTTCAAGCAAAAGAAACAACGCAAATACCCGAAGATGTGATAGATGCAATCCGTGCACGAATAAAGAAGGAACGAATTACTGATATGACACAAATAAATTACGATAAAATGCGTGAAATATTGAGGAAATTAGGGTTCAATAAATATTTTGAACATATCCAATATATTAATTCTTTATTTGGTGTAAAACCGCCGGTAATGAATGAAGAATTACACGAAACCTTGTGCGTATTGTTTATAGAAATTCAAAAGCCATGGGCAGTACATTGTCCACCAAATCGAACCAATTTTTTCAATTATACATATACATTGTATCAATTATGTGTGTTATTAGATCAAACCCAATATTTGCCGTTTATACCAATGATGAAAGATCGTGAAAAACAGTTAGAACAAGACATGATATGGAAAAAAGTATGTAATGATTTAGATTGGGAATATTTCCCAACAGTATAAAATTGATATTTGATATGTATAAATAATATATACATATCAAAAAATGAACAATAATATAGTAAAAGGTTACAAAGGGATTATGGATTTAGATTTAAATTTAGTTCCAAAAGCATTTCATAAAGAAACAGTAGAGCAACATTTAAAAGATATAGATGAATATAGATTAGAACAGGCGAAATTACCCTTGAGAATGCGTTATGAGAATACGGTATTGAAAGCAGAAAAACTACGTAAAATAGATGCTTTGGCGATTAAACAAAGAAATAAAGAGGAATATGATAAGAAAACAAAACAATATGAACAATATGCAAGAGATTATGAGAAAACACATAAAGATAGAAAAAACAGTTAGATTATAAAAATTATACGTTTATAATAAATGGATATATAGAACCACGTATATATAATATAATGAGTTCAATGAATTTTTTATGGATATTGCTTGTATGTTTAATGATAACAATAACATTTATGTTAATCTGTGTGTGTTTACATTTTATAGGTAATAGTATAGAGGAGAATGAATAAATAATAATATGTTATTATTTATAATTATACTGGATTTGTAATTGTTTGGTTATGAATGTTATACAAATATAAGTTATTTAATACTAATAAATAATTCAAGTAAATAAATAACAAATGAATCATTAAATGATTTGCTTTATAAAAAGGTTTTATAGTAATAATTAAAAATATAGAATATAGAATAATATATGTATTTGCTGCATACATAGTATAAAATACTCCAATGGTGTTATATACAATGCATATAAATGGGTTGATACCGTATAGAATCATAAACATATTATTATTAGATTTGGTTTTTCGAAATAACCCGTATATATATATGAATTTACCAACACAAAAGCAAATTTGTGTGTATAATAGATTTCTATGTATATGTAATATTTGGTTCATATAGAAATGAGTAAATACGCCGTATAAAGCTCTAATGTTAATACAAAATAAATCAATAGCTAATGTTATTTGATATTTTTTATCGGAAATGTCTATAGTATCATTATTTTTGATTAAGTTGTGATAACATGTATCATGAAAAAAATAAGAACTAATTACAAGTCCTATATTACATAATATATCACCATAAATGACAACCAATACATCGTTAGAATAATAATAATCATTGTAAAAATAAGTAAATATATTAGAAAATAGACAAATGTAATATGTATACTTTAATATATATTCAATAAAATATTCTTTTACAGGTATTTTTTTAAATATAATTTTTGTAATAATAGAAAGCCAATATAGATTTAATCCAAACACAGAATATGTGCAAAAAATTTGATATATAGGTTGTATATAACTAGAATTAGTAGTAAATACATCATAAAAAGAGCGGTTATTAATTATGTTGTGATAATAATAATAAATCCGGTAATATACAAATGTGCTTATAAATAGTGAATTTGATATTGCATATAAATATGGAGATAACTTAAATTTTTTAATAGCAAAACTACTGCATAAAAAACAACTGCTTATTTCAACTTTAAACATATGTAGGCCGATATCCCGATAATTATTCAATTCTACATTAAAAATTATATTATATATGTTCATCATAAACACTACTCCATGATGGAAAAAAATATCATATTTATTATAAGGAATAAACAAAACATCTAAAAATAAAAACGGTAAAAAAGTAGCATTTGCTATTTTTAAATCTCCTTCAAAATAAATGCAATAAACAGAATAGCACGATATAAAAAATAAATTAATATGTGTAATAATATCAGCTTTATCATTTGATAACTGCTTATTAAAGAGTGTATTGTATAGCATAATTAATATATTTAATAATGTAAGTTTTATATTATTAAAAAAAAAGTTTAATCGATATCTGACATGATAGGACGACCATTTAACCATACCATATATTCTTCACCATTTTCGTCAATACGTATAAAAAGTTCAGTAATATATTTATAAAAATTAGAAATGAATTCAAAAAACATTATGTATAACTTATAAAAAAGTTATTATATTGTTTACAAATAATAATAATAATACATTATTATTTATATAATTTAAACGCCAACAAAGCGGATACCACCAACAAGACCACTTCCAAGTGTCATACCAGCACCATTTCTAGCACTGGATCCCATAGCAGGGATGAATACATCAAGGATGCTAAATGTAGCAGCAGCAGTCAAAGCAATGATGATAATTTCTTCAACATTAAGTGCCTTCTTGGGGATTAACATAGCACAGATAGCGACGGCAAGACCTTCAATTAAGTACTTGATAGCTCTTTTAAGAAGCTCGTTAAGATCAAACAATTCAGTCATAGTTTATACTATATATAAATAAAAAAGTTTATAATATATTGGAGAAATTACTTAAATATATATAGTATTAAAAAATATACTAAATGTCTTCGTTTGAGAAAAAGACTTTACCGGATGGGACTAGTAATCCTAAATATGTCGATTTGTTGGATCAAGATCAAGAAATAGCAGGACAGAAATTTGCTTGTATGTCTTTTGTTTCTCCAGAAAAAATATTGAAAAAGAGAGAAGTATACTTGTTTGATCAGTTTATTAAACAATGGGATTTTTCTAAATCAATGGAAAGATATTTTGATTTTATTCATTTTATTGCATATAAACATAGTATCAATGTGGAGAAGTTGATTGATGATTTTAATGATTTCATTAAGGAGGAAGCAACAAAACTTAAGAAAAGTGGTGTAGATGATGATTTTAAGAATTTTATGGATAAGGAAGAAGAAAAGTTGAATGAAAGATTTAATAAAGAACACTCATTTCAAACTTCTGTTCGTGGGTTAAAGATTCGTGGTGTATTTGGAACACAAGACGAGGCAGAAATGATGAGTAAGAAGTTGCGTGAGAATGATCCTAACCATGATATTTTTGTAGGACCAGTGGGTGTATGGGTTCCTTGGGATCCAGATGCATACAAAACAGGACGTGTTGAATATTTGGAAGATGAATTAAATGCTTTGCATAAGGAAAAGATGAAGAATGAGGAAATGGCCAAGAAGGAATTTGAGGAGCGTGTGCGCGAAACAAAGAAGAAGGCAATTGCAGAGAACATAGAAAAGGCAAAGGCGAATAACAATGTATTAACACAAAGAATGGATGAAGATGGAAATTTGATAGGTGTTAAGGAAACAGTAGACTTTGACTCGCGAGAGGTAGCAGATGCAGAATCAATGAAATTGCACAATGAAATGTTATTGGAAAACGCAAGAAAAGAAAATATAATTGCCGAAGATGAAGAGGAGGATAGTTTGGAAAAAGTAGATTAAAAAATTGATTTAAATAAAATTATAATTATTATATAAAAATCAGGTTATATAATAATGTCAAGTTTTAACTATATTTTAGAAAAAGTATTATGGGGTTCAAGTAATTTTATTTGTAATAATCCATTATTTTATCAAAACAATCATGGTTTAGAATTAGGTATTCATAATTATTTGTTTAAAGATTTGATTTATAGTTCAAGGTCTTGTGGGTATCAATCAATAAAGTTTAAAAAAATGGCAGAGGTATTAAATAATCCGTTTATAAGCGAAGAAGATAAAAATAAATTTTTGGAATATTTGGGAAAAGCGGAAAAAACCTATTTAAATTTCAATAAATTAGCTTTTCTATACAAATTGAAGAATGCAAAAATAGGTTGCAATGCAGATATGTATATGAATGAACTAAACGAAACGGATAAAAATGTTATTACTATTTTGCACACATCTCGAAAATATATGTTTACTATTCCAGATTTAAATAAAATATTTATAAAGTCATTGATTAATCCATTTGAATTTTATAGTAACCCTATTAGTATAAAGAATCCATATAACAATTTACCCTTTTTAAAATCACATTTATATCATTTCTATTTCTTAATTAAAAAGAGCGATTACAATGTTCCAGAAATATTTTATCAGTATTTTCAATGTAATTTTAATTTGAAACATATGTTGGATACATATGAAAGTATAATGGGACACGCAAATATTAAACAATATGTAAACGATAGTGATAATAAAAGTGAGAATATTGATTATATGGAGGAAATGATAAATGAATATAATGATAAACATTTAAATGATAAAATAAGTATTCATAGTAAGTTCCCAAAAGATATATTTTATAAAGCTTTTATCCCAGTTTTGAAATATTATTATAAAAGCGCATATTCATTATGTAATTCTGTAAAATATGAAAATAGAATGTTATTTATGGCATATTTATATGAATTTAAAAAACAAAATCCTATGTTTGGAAGACAAAAAATAGTAAAAACTCTTTGGGGAAAAAAAATAGAGTATCATAGTAGTTTTAAAAAGATAGACATTCCTGTTAATTACAATTTTGATATAGAGAACTCACATATTGAAAAAAGATCTTGTTATAATAGTTATGTAAATACTTATATTACCAATAAGGAATACTTAAATCATTGCAATCATACTGATTATGAAACTATGTTAGCAAGTGTATCTACGATTAGACATATAGGCGGAACAACTCAATTATTGCAACAAAGTCACATAAGATTTGACGATGATACAGAGGTTTCTTCTATTGGCGACATGGAACGAGATACAGATAGTGTTAGTTAATTGTGTGATTCCAAAATAGTTATTCCATTCTTTTTTATTAATTCATCGTATATATTGATATACAAAAATACTAAAATAAAAACAGTTAAACAACCCAATGCCATATTAATAGCAATTTCTAAACCAAAATCGAAATAACCAGCAACAAGATCGCTAATAGTATGTCCAATAAGAGCTCCATACAAAGCCCCATTTACACCAAGACCGCTAAAATAATTATCAATATGGATACCTGTAATTGCTGAAATAGCAACAATGAAATTATCTATAAATCCAAAGGAAAATCCTTTCAACATATTATATATATTTTTTATATAATATATTTTAATATTTTGATTTTTTTACATTGATGGTAGGAGCACTTTTTTTCTTGGATTTACTTGGATCATATGCATCATCTTCATCATCAGAACCCATATTCTTTGAAATATCCCAGAATTCTTTAGAACCCAACTTAAAATTAGGGTGATTTTCGGCTTTATACCAAAAAATTTGATCATTTAATTTATTTGATTTGGCATTATTATTAATAACTAAACACTCATAATTTTCTGTAGTTTGATCCATAACTGCACAAAATGCTTCTAATGTAGGAAACATACTTGCATAATTTTCCCAAATACGTTTACGGTTTGTTAAATATGGTTCTCTTAAAATAAATACATAATCAATATTGGTTCTTAAATTTGGAGGGATACCTAAAGGATATTGCATAGTAATAATAAGCATAATTTTCCAATGACGTCCATTCATGAATAATAATCTCATCATTTTATCTCTTGTCCAGGATTGATCATATAAACAGTCATCTAAAATTACAAAAGCACGTGGATCTATTTGAGTTCTCTTATATGTCTGTATTTCTTTATTTATTTGTTTCAACACTGTTTTTTGTCGTCGCAATATGTTTTCAATTAACACCGTGTTATATTCTTCGTGAATGAATAATTTTGGTATATGTTCTGAATAAAACCCATTACCTGCTTCTGTTCCTGAAATAACGGTTCCAATTGGTATATCTTGATGATAAAATAATAAATCTCTTACTAAAAAAGATTTACCAGTATCACGTCTGCCTATCATAACAATTACGGGCCCTTTATTTTCATTAGGTTTAAAGGTAATTTCCCGCATATTAAATTTTCTCATTTCTAACGATGTCATTTTGTAATAAATTATAAATATATTAATATTTATAACTTTAAACGTGCATAGAATGATTAGTTCAAATTAAGCAATAAAAATATATTAAAGTCATATATTGTTTTTGCAAAAAATGCCTAAATTTAATTTATCTTACCATCGGGTTCCTGATATTATTGTAAATGATATGTCTTTTAGTAATTTCCAGTTTTATAACCCGTTGTATTCTGAATTGTTTAATTTAGATGAAACAAACTATAATAAAATTACATTAAATAATAGATATCATTTTTTATCTCCAAATATCATCTATGATTATGCCACCAAAGAACATTTAGAAAAAGATATTTTCATAAAATATTCACCTTTAATCGATCCTTCCAAGTATATGGCTGGAAAATACTGTAAATATAATATTAGTTTACCTACTATTTTAGATACATCTTCTAATGTATATCATCGCATAGTTGACCCTAATAATGTTTCTTATGTAGATAATTTTTTTTACTATCTCAGTAGTAAAATACTTAACGAACACGATTTTGTAAATTCTATTGATTATTATGGTTCTTTTTTATGTATAAAAGAAAATTTCAAATATGATATTTCAGATGATATTGAATACTTATATTCTTCTGAATATTTTAATAAGAATCTCAATAATTTATTTACTGTTAATGAAACCAACCATGATTATTATAATTTTGGGTCAAGGGCATATAAGAAAAAATTAAATATTTCACAATCAGAACATAATATAAATATACTTACTGACGATTTAGATATTTTTGAAATCGAAGATGTAGGTAACGAAATTATTACAGATCTATCTGATAATATTATCTATGAGAATAATGATATATCTTCTCAAGCAGAAGATAGTGATAGTGAAAGCAGTAATGATAGTGAACTAAATTATTCATCCTCTGAAAATTCAAACACCGAAAGATGTGATGATGATGCTGAAAGCGAAGAAGAAAATGATGAAGAAAGTGATATGTCTTCTTTTAATGATGATAAATTGGCTTATATAAATGAATTCCCAGTGCAATCTATATGTATTGAAAAATGTGATGGAACATTAGACAATCTTTTTGAAACCGAACAGTTAAGTAGTCACGAAGGTATTTGTGCAATATTTCAGGTAATTATGACACTATTATGTTATCAAAAAACTTTTTTCTTTACCCATAATGATTTACATACAAATAATGTAATGTATATTAATACTAATCAAAAATTTTTGTATTATAAGTTCAATAAGCAATTATATAAAGTGCCAACTTATGGAAAAATTTATAAAATAATTGATTTTGGTAGAAGTATTTTTCGATTTAATAATCGTTTATTTTGCAGTGATAGTTTTGGACCTGATGGTGATGCTTCCACACAATACAATTGCGAACCATATTTTAATCCAAATAAACCTCGTATAGATCCTAATTTTAGTTTTGATTTATGTAGACTGGGATGTTCTATTTACGATTTTATTATAGATGATGATGAAAACCCTGATGATTTTAATGATTTACAAAAAATAGTAAAATATTGGTGCACAGATGATGATAATAAAAATATATTGTATAAGAAAAGTGGCGAAGAACGTTACCCTAATTTTAAATTATATAAAATGATTGCGAGAACTGTTCACAAACATACGCCTGAAGCACAATTAAAAATACCTATTTTTAAACAATTTGAAATAAATAAAGTTGATTTTAATATTTTAGATAGTTTAATAGATATTGATGTCATACCATCTTACATTTAAACAGTAATTTTTATTCGTTATATATTATATAACGAATGAAAAGTATAAAAAATACAAAAAAAATACAAACAAAACGAAAAAAGAAAACTAGAAAAAACCAAAATAATAAAAGAAAAACGAAAAAAGAATGCTGTAAATTTGGTAGTGGTCGCACACGTAGAAAGAGAAAAAGAAATCAAAAAACTTGTTCAATTTGTCTAGAACAAATCCCCCGATCTCAATTAATTACTACTGGTTGTAATCATCATTTTCATTCTAATTGTTTAAAGATATGGTGTGATACGAATGAATTAGAAAATGAGGTTACATGTCCCTACTGTAGAAGTGATATTACTAGTATTTGTGATAATTTATCAACAAAAACGTGTATTATATGTTTGCAAAAAATACTTCATGGTGATTTAGTGATTGGAGATTGTGGACATCACTTTCATATTGGTTGTTTTATAAATTTGTGCGATAGTAATAATAATAATAATGTAAAGTGTCCTCTATGTGATTATGACCTTACTGAACAATGTATTGTTGGAAATGATATTAACACAATCATAGTACCGCACACACCTTCAGATTCTCCACCTTCACGTTTTTCATCTTTATCCTCAAATTCTTCAATAGGCCCACTTAATGATATTGATATATATGGTCATAGACGTCCTTTTCTTACTATAGAAGATTTAAGAGTCGACGATAGAGAACCATCTAGTTCAAATTTAGAATCTATCTTTATTCCTTCAAGTCCCGAATATCCCCCACCATCACCTCCTTTCCTTACTATGGAAGATTTAAGAGTCGATGAACCACAAGACAATCTCGACAACAATAATTAAGAAATTGATTTCATATACAAATTAACAGGGTTCTCATTATAATTTTCATATATAATTTGACCACTTGTTTTCACATTTGAACGAAAATCTCTTAAAATATGTTTTTCAATAGTACCATTTTGATAACTATATATAATTTTTTTAATACCAAAGTCTTTCATTGTATCAACACATTGTTGACAAGGAGTAGAATTTGATAAATTATCTGCTTCTGATAAACGAACTACATAAATTGATATTTTGTTTTTTTCTGGTAATTTATTACATTTTCTTAACACATCTATTTCTGCATGACAACTACATGTTTCAGGAATTAGTCCATCTTTAGAATACGTACGATATTTATTATATCCTTTTGCTATAATTTTACCAGAAGATACTGCTATACAACCGTGTCTATATAGTGCATTCGATTTTTTTGCTTCTGATGCTGCTAAATCTATATATCGAAAATCTGCGTTTGAACACTCCATAGTCATCTATATTGATTTAAAAAAAACTATTTAAATCAATATAATTCTAATTACAAATCGTATTTTTTAACAAATTCGGCAGGTGTGAATATAGGCAATTTCATTTCCTTTGCCTTTTTCACTTTATTAGAATCATCATCGTGTGATTTTACTATTAATATATCAGTGCTTTTACCCATTGTATTTTCCATAGTAGCGCCTACCTTTTCTAGTTGTTCAATAATATACTTATCTCGAACCTTTGTCATTACTATTTTCTTACCATATAATGGATGATTTTTATTTATACTTTCCTTCTTTTCACTCGATTTTTTTGATTGTTGTGTGCTTTTAGAATCCAATTTCGATTCTAATTTTGCTTCTTTCAAAAATGACTTAAATTTATCAATATTTTCAACAAAACTCTTTGCGTTCTCTTTTCCAATATTTGGAACAGTCATTAGCATCTCCATTTTTTGTTGGTCATTTTCCGTAGTTGTTAAAATATTAGGGTAAGTTTCCATTATTGGTTTTATTTTTTTCATACCAATACCTCTTCCAAACAAATTAGATGCAACCATAATATCGATTAATGTGGCTGATTTTATTTTATCTTGAATTCCATTATAGATTTTGTTTATCATTTTCTCTTTGAAACCTTCTACATTTTCATAATCTTCTTTTTTCATATGAAGAATACGAGGAACACTATTAAATCCTGCCTTCATTAAACGCTTTACATTTCCTGCAGATAGTCCATCTACACCTAATGTTGTAAAGAATGCTGTAATATTTTTTTCCAATACAGTTACATCTTGCGATACATCATCTAATATAATATCAATATGTGTATCATTCCAATGGTAAGGAACATCGGGCATTTTTGCTTGTTCAGCAGGAACTGTAATTGATTTGATATAAGGTATTACATCACCACTTCGTATAATAGTAATAGTTGCACCTACTCCTATCTTATTAGTTTCTATAAAATTACCATTAAATCCTGTTGCATATTCGATTGTCACACCACCTAATCGGATTGGTTCTATTCTTACTCTTGGTTTTAAAAATCCACTTTTGCTGGGTGTCCATAATACATCTATTACTTTTGCTTCTGCAAGTTGATCAGATATTACCATTTTGAATGCAAAAGCGTGTTCAGGATTCCCTGATTTTCGCATATGGATTTTATCATTAGCAACAATAACTCCGTCCATTTCGTATTCATATGTGTTTCTCCAATCAAGTAATATATCAGATAACAAATCATTTGTAATATCTTGTTCTAATTGATGTTTAACAACTTCAAAGTTAAGTTCTTGTAACAATTTCATTTGATCAGATGGTTTTAATTCCGGTTTAATCACTTCATAAGCAACAAAATGTAAATCTTTTGCTTTGTTATCAATCGTTTTACTATTAATAATACCTGAAACAAGGTTTCTTGCGTTTGCAAATTTCTTTGCATATTTTTCTTCGAATACTGATTTCAATATTATGAATTCTCCACGAACTACATGTCCATTTGTATCAGGTAAATTCAACACACTTAACAAATGTGTAATATCTTGTCCAATTTTACCGTCACCTCTTGTATATAATTTCGCTTCTTCTCCTTCTGTAGAATACATACCACTTACTCCATCCAATTTACAGGATAATACGTATGGTCCTTTGTATTTACCTTTCCAGTTAGGAAGAGCATTTGTATCGGGTTTTATTTTATCCATGGATGGCATTTCATATGGCAAAGTAACTTTAAACTTTTTTACCTTTGCTCCAATCTCTTTTACAACTTGGTTTCTTGGAAATTTCCTTTCTAAATATTCTTTAACAATATCGTATTCATTATCTGTTGCTAATGGTTCTTTATTATAATACTTATCATTGGCTACTTTTATCATATTTTCAAGTTCTTTTTCATCCAAGTTCTCAATTGCAGTAAAGCCTTCTTTCGTCAACTTATCAAAAAGAAGTTTTGCACGGTCAGCATCCATATTATTGTCTATATTGTCTTTGACTATATTAATTTTTCTTTTC
>MDSZ01093019.1_pt1 | contig 13068 bp, 8 predicted proteins | sample 811201 | NCBI WGS metagenome assembly MDSZ01 (sample SAMN05326647, study PRJNA326480) | marine metagenome | isolation source: seawater | place: Indian Ocean: North | collected 2010
AGGCGATGGCTGCGTTGAAGAAAGTTATCCAGTATGACCCCGACAATGATCTTGCGTGGGAACTTGGAGGCGCTCTTCTTATAGATCATCTTGGTATGTTGGAGCATGGTTTGGAATGGTGGGAGAATCGTAGAATAAACGAACCAAATCAAGTTACTCCCTTAGTCGAACAAATAGGTATATTAGCTAGGATGGGTTATTATGAAGATTGTGCAGTAAAACTCGATGAATTATTCAGCGAAGGAATGGATGCTCCTGCTAATCAACAACTATTGCGTATGCAATCAGTAAGACAGATGGTTTCAAAGGCTGCAAAGATGGAAAATAGTGAAATTTTTAACCCTAGGGATAAATTGGATTCTAGATGGGAAATAATGAAAAGAATGAAAAATAAAAAACCAATAACTGAAAATCGATTCCTATTCACCTTTACGGCTCCAATTGTATTCTTATTGGGAATACTTGTTATGGATGCTTTAGGAGACACGGCATTGGGAACTATTGCAGTTTTCTTAATAATTCTGTTTTTATTTGCTACAATAACTAGACTATCAAATAGTTTATTGAATAATCTAAACCGCCATGCTTTAGATTTAGATCGTGCAATAGATTTTGAATCCACCTCTGGGAAAATCTGCATACCAGATGAAATTAGAGAGTCTAAATTATATGCTTCAATGATGGGCATCAAAACTCCTGCATTAAAAGAAAGGATGGATATGATTATCAATTCAGGAGAAAAATTACCTAAGAAATGGGAATTAAATATACCATAATATAATTATTTTTTTCAGATTTTTAAACCGAATATTTCACTAAGTATTGTTACTTCCCAATGTTATGTCAGATTCAATTACGAACGAACCGATCTCAGGAATACAGGAAAAGAAAGTTCCGGATAAATTAGTAGGCAATTTACCTACATTGTATTGTTATGAAACATGTCCATTTTGTTTTAAGGTTAAAGCGCTGCTTGGTTCAAGAGGAATAAAATATTCTAAGGTTGAAGTAAATCCCATGAAACACACTGAATTACAGTGGTCTAGTTGGAGAAAAGTTCCTGTTTTTATTGATTTGGATGGAACTCAAGTAAATGACTCAAACTTCATTTTGCATTACATAGATGAGAAGGGAGATAATAAATTTCCTAGATATGGAGTAGATGAAAAACAAGATGAATGGATGGATTTCTCTAATTCTATATTGGGCAAATCCATAGTTGCTGTTATATATTCTTCATATTTTACTTCTCTCAAAGCCCTTGACTATGTTACTAAGGTTGATAATTTTTCATTTTCCAGCCGTATAATAAATAAGTGGTTAGGTGCGATAATAATGTTTTTCGTTGGCCGGAGTCGAGCAAAAAAATTCCCATTAAAGCCACGTGATAATCTAAAATTTCAATTAGATAATTTGGCTAAAGGATTTGAAGGAGAATTTTTTGGAGGCGATATTCCTAACGGTGCAGATTTTGCTAATTATGGTATACTAAGGTCAATGCAAGGGCTTTATGGTTTTGACATATTAGAGAGTCATGATTTGGTTCATCCATGGTATACACGAATGCAAAAATTATCTGGAATTTGATTTTTACCTAATATTTTCTTTTCATTAAATTTGTCATTTTTAATGTAATTTGCTTATTTTTCTAAATCTTTATTATAGTGTAGGCCAATATTATCGGCCCGAGAAATAGAGGCCTTAACTACTAATTTAGCAACATCAATAAGATTTCGTAACTCTACTAAATCTTGTGTGGGCTTACAGGTTTTCCAAATCATTTCAACCTCATCTGAAATATGTTGTATTCTTCTTTTTGCTCTTTGTAGTCTCGAATGACTTTTGACGATTCCTACATCTGAACTCATAGTAACTCTAAGAGCCTCTAAATCAGTTCTCAAAGGAGCATGTTCAATTAAAATATCCAAATCTTCTGCTCTCCACAATGGCACATCATTAATTTTATTTTTATATTTTAAATCAATATTATTTATTATACTTTCAGCAGCCCTATTTGAATAAACTACTGCTTCCAAAAGGCTATTCGAAGCCAGCCTATTTGCACCATGGAGTCCAGTGCACGATACTTCACCTATTGCATATAGATTAGAGATAATATGGCCATTTGATTTTGCCTGCCCTTCATAATTTACTGCAACTCCTCCGACCATGTAGTGGGCAGCAGGCGTTACTGGTATCACATCATATCCTATTTTTATCCCGTAATTTTCTAATTTTTTTGTTATAGTCGGAAATTTCATTACTAATTTTTTAGCATCTAAATGCTCAGTTACTAGTAAAACATACTTATCGCCACTCTTCTTCATCTCTGAATCGGTCGCCCTTGCTACGACGTCCCTAGTTCCTAAACTACCTCGTGAGGAATAATTATGCATATATGAGAAATCATCAGGATTATTGGCCTCTTCATTTTTCCATTCTCTATACTCATCAATAGTCATCAATATAGCCCCATGCCCCCTTAATGCTTCAGTTATGAGAAAAGTATCTCCTGAATCTAATCCTATTGCGGTCGGATGAAACTGGAAAAACTCCATATCTCTGATGTCTGCTCCAGCTCTATTGGCCATAGCAACTCCATCTCCAGTTGCTACAATAGGATTCGTAGTTTTTTTGTACAGTATTCCTGATCCGCCTGTAGCCAAAACAATATTTGTTGCAGGAAGAGTATGCACTAGTCCCTCTGGATCTAAACACCAAACTCCAGAGACTCCTTTTCTGATATCTCCATGTTCTTTCTGAATTAAATCAACAGCCATCCAATTCTCGAGAATTTTAAAATTTTCGTCGATTTCAGCATGTGCATCTTCAGTCAATGCCCTCTCAATTTCTGCACCAGTACGGTCCTTTGAATGAAGTATTCTATAATCAGAATGACCTCCTTCTTTATTCAAATCATATTCTCCTTTGATTCCAATATCAAATCTAACTCCATGTTTGATTAAGTCGTTTATTCTGTCTGCAGCTTCATTAACAACCGAGCGTACTACTTCTTCGTCACAATATCCTCCTCCACATTCTAAAGTATCTCTGACATGCATTTCTATAGCTTCTTTATTGTCGGTATCTAATACTCCTGCGATGCCTCCTTGTGCCCAATTTGTTGACGATGTAGAAATTTCCTTTTTTGTAATTACAGCTACCTTTAATCCAGCTTTTGCACATTTTACTGCAAGGAACAAACCCGCAATACCTGAACCTATTACGGCTACATCTACAGAATCCATCATTAATGAATCAGGCGTTTGCATAAATGCTCCTAATGGCACTCAATCAAGAATCTTCGTACTGCCAAATATGAATACTTCCGGCATTTTTCCAATCGTCCAATAATCGCATTGAGTAAACAAAGTCCTCCTCAACCTTCATAATCCTCAAGGGCACGAGACGATAAATGTCGTCAGCGATTTTTCGTAGATGAATAAGGTGATGGGATGCATCTCACTAGAATAGAGTTAGAAAATTTCAAATCATTTGGAGGAGTTGTTAACATTCCTTTGGAAGAGGGATTTACTGGCATTACAGGTCCTAATGGTTCAGGAAAGAGCAACTGTGGAGATGCAATACAATTTGTTTTAGGTCCTAAATCTACCAGAGCTTTGAGAGCCTCTAATGTTACAGAACTGATATTTAATGGAGGGGGAACTGGAAAGCCAGCCAAAAATATGAGTGCAACATTGGTTTTTTCAAATATTCCAGAGCCAGATGGAAGAAGACGACTTAGAATAGAAACAGAAGAAGTATCTTTTACCAGATCTGTGCGTTTGAATAGAAAAGGAGATCCTATTTCATCATACTCCATAAATCAAAATCCTTGTACTGCTACAGAAATGCGAAGAATATTGGCTGAAGCAGGTTTGAGAGGAGACGGATACAATATCGTCCTCCAAGGGGACGTTACTAATCTTGCAACTATGACTCCCCATAAAAGAAGAGGAATTTTAGAAGAAGTTGCAGGTGTTACTGCTTACGACGAAGAAATTCGAAAGGCTAATAATCAAAAAAAGAAAGTAGAAAATAGTATAGAGACAATCGATATATTTGAAGAAGATCAAAAGAAAAGACTCAAAGACTTGGAGAAAGAGAGGGAACAAGCATTAAAATTTAAAGATTTAAAGGATGATTTAGATAAATCAAAAATAATTTTACAACAATCTAGATTCAAGAATAAAGTTGATGAATTAAAACTTTTAGGAGATGAAAGATCTAGATATATCGATGAAAAAGAAGCAATTTCTTCCGAACTTTCTATCACTGCAAAAAAGGTAAATGAATTTGATGAAGAAATGGTAAAAGTTTCCAATAGTCTCGAAGAAATTTTAGGAGGGGATGCAAAAGATATTTTGGATAGTATTAAAGAGTTTGAAATACTAATTGAATCAGGATCTGATAGAATAGGTGATCAAGAGAAAAAAATAATTCTTGCAAAGCAGGAAATAACAATTTCTAAAAAAGAATTAATAAGAGCAGAAAAAGCACGTGAAGATGCAGAAAAAAATCTTACCAAGGCTAGAAAGGCCGTTTCTGATGCCGAAGAATGTTTAAAAAATGCCGATATTAAAGAAAAAGAAGCTAGAAAGGCAATACAGTCAGGAGATAAACATGGCCGCGATTTGAATAGGAAATTAGGACAGGCTACTGAATCTGAAAACATCGCCCAATCAAAATATGCTAAATCTCAATTGAATTATGATAGAGCAGAACAATTGTGCCAAATAGCTTCTGATAAATTAGCCGATTTGGAATCAGAATATGAATCCGCGATCTTGGATAGAGATGATCAAGAATTATTAGGAGAAGATCTCCAAGAAGCACTACCTTCTGTCGACAGGGCTTCCTTAGCCGAAGAATTAAGAAAAATCCAAAAACAAGATACTCTTTTATGTGAAGACAGAGATAAATCAGAGGCCAAATTAAGAGATGCTGAACGTGAATTAGAAAAGGCTCGTGCAAGGCAAGAGGCAAAATCTTCTCGCCCAGGTTCTGCATCGACAATTGCAGCATTATCAAAACTAAGGCAAAGTGGCGATATTAGTGGGATTTTAGGGACACTTGGCGAATTAGCAACTCCAAAAGATCCATCTCATGAAAGTGCTTTGGCTCATGCATTAGGTAACGGATTACGAAGTATAGTAGTAAAAGATGATAATGTTGCATCACAGTGCATATCTTGGTTAAGTAAAAACGGAGGAGGAAGGGCCACCTTCCTTCCTTTAAACAAACTCATCATCAATAGGCCACAAGGTAGGACTCTATTAGTGGCTAGAAATCCTGGTATAATTGGTTTTGTTCATGACTTACTTGATTATGATGAGGAAATTGAAACAGCGATAAAATATGCTGGAAGAAATACATTGATTGTAGAAAATATGAATATTGCTAGGAAAAATATGGGAGGAGTACGTATGGTCACTGTAGATGGTTCTGTCATAGAAAGCTCAGGAGCGATGACAGGAGGATCTAAAATTAGTAATGATCAACTCTCCTTTGGTGGTGGCGGTTCTATTTCCAATTTGGACAAATATGAACGTGCGGTAGACGAAGCAATTTTGATATATTCTACCGTAGATGCTGCTCTAAAAGAATTAAGATCGAATGAGCAGTTACTAAGAGCCCAGATTCATGGCTTAGATGACAGTGACCATTCTGTAAAACTTCGTAACTGGAAAGCCGATATGGAAAGGTCACAAAGACTGGTTAAAGATGTAAGTAATAAGCTCAAGGAAGCTAAAAAAGAATATGACAATCTAAATAGTGAAAGACAAATATTGTTTAAGGCGTGCGAAGATAATCTTATTTTATTAGAACAATGTAAGAAAGAGCGTGTGATTTGTGCAGAAAATCTCCAAAATCATACTCCAGATCATCTATCCGAGATACTAAGGAATGCAGAGATTACAAGAACCGAAGCCGAAAGATCAAGACTTGCTTATGATGCTGAAATACATACTGGGAAACATACATTAGAATTATTAAAAACTAGAGTAGATGAAATTTCACGTCAAATTTTATTACAGGAAGAAATAATTAAATCTTCTGAAATGGAAATAGATAATCTTACGCGTTCTATTAAAAATGCTGACTCAGAGTTAATAGAATTAAAAGCAAAATCATCCCAATTTGATGAAGAACAACAAATACTCCACGATCGTAGAGATGTTATTTTAGAGGAACGTGCTAGTCTAAGGGCTCATGTTGCAAAATTATCTCAAGATAGGCAGACATTATCTTCAAGAGTAGAAGAATTAAATTCCCAAATTAAGCAAAAAGGCATTATTGTAAACCAAATGGCTGAAGAATTGAAAGATTCAAAAATTGCCTTACCTTCAGGAGATATTCAACTTCCAACTATGTCTGAGGCGGAAAAAAGTGTGCAGGGACTTGAACGCCGCCTCAGTCATCTTGGAGATGTGAATATGTTGGCAATAGAGCAATATGATATTGCTGTTGAACGTATAGCAGATTTAATTTCTGATGGGAAATTATTGAGAGAAAGAAAGGAACATCTAATAATGATTGCAGAACAATTAGAAAATGAACGTAAAACGCGTCTACTTTCTGTATTTTCTCATGTGAATAATAATTTTAGTAGAGTTTATGAGATATTACAACCATCAGGCTCAGGTTCTTTGAAACTTGAAAATATGAAAAATCCATTTGAAGGTGGTTTAGAAATGGCATGTGTTCCGCCTGGTAAGAGTCATAACACAAGAAGAACTGCTTTATCTGGTGGAGAAAAATCCATGGCAGCTCTTGCTTTAATATTTGCAATACAAGATTATGAACCATCTCCGTTTTATTATTTCGATGAAGTAGATCAAAATCTTGACCCATTTAATTCTGAACGAATCGCAACACTTTGTAGGATGCGAAGTCAAAGAGCACAATTTATTATGGTGACTTTAAGGAAAGTAAGTTTAACTTTAGCTGATCATCACATTGGCATCACTCATGCAGGCGATGGATGCAGTCGAAGAATAACAGATTTTGATAGAGCTGCCGCTTTACAACTCGGAGAAGATTTAGAAGCTGAAGAAAAAGCTAGGGTCGCCTCGGAAGCAGAAAAGGCCGCAATGCCTGAATTACCTGTGGCAGAAAATATGCCACGTACTCCAGAACCATTAGGTACGCCCAAGAGTCTCGGTGGATTGGTAAATAGGGCTGGAATAGAGAATAAAGATGAAAAAATAGTTGTTAATGGTTTAGATTCTCTAAGAGATAGAACCGATGAATTGTCTGACGAGATACAACAAAAAGAAAATATCAAAGTTATACAAGAGGTTGAAGAATTAATGATAAGTCCTGAGGAGGATTGAATTTGCCAATTTTCGAGACTGATATGCGTGAAGATATTGTTACAAAATTACTTGGCGGAGATATCGATTTAGAGACTAGTCGTTATCTGGATAGATTACTAGAACTGGCATCTCTAGAGGAAGCTGAACACCAATTCTTGATAGATCCATTTGATCGTTCAGTTGCATTAGTATTTCAATTATTCAATTCTTCAGATTTAGATCCATGGGACGTAGATCTTACTATTTTTTTGGAGATGTTCAATGAAAGGATTGAAAAAACCGAAAATATTGATTTACCAACTTGTGGTAAATTAGTTCGAATGGCTTGGTCAATCCTAAAAAATCAAGCATCTTCACTAATAGAGAGACAAGAAAAATCACTTCATTACGAAGAGGAAGAAGTATGGGATTTTGATGGTGGCTGGGAAACTGAATTCGACGATGAAGATTATAATTTTTCTTTAGGAGTTTTGTCCGGTGCTGCCGATGATAAATTACCTTCTATGTTTGAAGGCCGTATACACCGTGATGAAAGTAGGCCAGTTACTCTTGTTGAGTTACTAATGGGCTTACAATCTGCAGGAAAATTAGCAGAAGAACAAAGATTAAGAGAAGCTATTGCGAAAGAGCGTAGAGAATCTAATGAACGTGCAAGAGCAAGGTTTAGTGGTAGCTTACATGTAGAAAACTTGGAAAATGATTTAGAACGCACATGGAATGCTCTTAAAAATAATACAAGTGAAACTTCACAATCTGTTGAACTTAGTGATATAGTCTCTACTCTAAATCAAACATCATTGAAATCAGGAATGAATGAAGAAGAAGCAAAAGCAGAAGCTCAAGTAACTGCATTAGTTTCAGCCCTATTCTTAACCAATAGAGGTTATGTAGATATATCTCAAGAGGAAGGAAGCAATGGAAAAATAGTTCTCGAAAATTTATGGAAAGATGCTCAGGATTTTTCTACTCTGACTAAACACCTACACCCCGAATCAATTCTGGAGGATAATAAAATTGTCTGAACCAAATTTAAACACTATTTTGGAAGCTATAGTTTTTGGTGCAGGTAAATCAATGTCTGTTACTGAATTATCTGAATTAGTAGGCAAACCAAGGTCAGAGGTTAAGGACGCCTTGAATAGTTTACGTTTAACAATAAAAAGACGTAAAGATGGTGCCTTACAACTAACTGAAGTTTCAGGACGTTGGATATTGGAAGTAAAAACTGGACTTTCACCATTCCTCCCAGATTCATTCAGAGCCGATATTCCTCAAAGATTACTACCGGCCGCCGCTTTAATTGCTTATCACCAACCAATGAGCCAGGCTCAACTTGTAGATATGTTAGGTCAACGTGCATATGATCACGTAAGAGAACTATCGAACAGAGGCCTAATAGATAGAAGAAGAGATGGATTAACTAGGAGATTAACTACAACTAGAAGGTTTGCTGAATATTTCGGTTGTCCGGAAGTAGAATTTCGTAAAGTTCGTACATGGTTTAGAGAGGAAGCAAATAATATGGGACTAACCAGTGCACAATTGGCCGCTTCACTAGCACCTGATGAACAAATGACTATTTCTGAATTTTCTGAAAGTAATTCCGAATCTCAGGAGGATGAATGAGTATATTATTCCATTCTTAATTGCTTTATTTCTTCCATCACTGCTGCTTGTGTTATTCTGATTCCCTTTTCTCTCAACCTTGAAGCAACAATATCTATTTCTTCTCCTTCCGCACCCGCAGTTACGGCCATATTTCTGACGTGTAATTTCATATGTCCTGCTTGTATTCCTACAGTTGCCAGAGCCCTCAATGCACCCAAATTTTGGACTAATCCTGAAGCTGCCATTACTTTAGCTAAATCATTAGCACTTTGAACTCCAATTAATGCTACATTCGCTTGAGCAGCTGGATGAACTCTTACTGCACCACCCACTAATCCAACAGCCATGGGAAGCTCAATAGTCCCTACTAGGTTGTCTTCTGAATCCTTCTCCCAATGTGTTAGTGAACCATATTTATGGCTATTTTTGTATGAAGCGTAACTATGCGCTCCGGATTCTATAGCCCTCCAATCTTGTCCACATGCAATCGCAACTGATGAAATCGCATTCATGATTCCTTTATTGTGTGTTGTGGCTCTAAATGGGTCAGCTTTTGCAAAATGATATGCCTGAAGGACACCATCGATAATTTGAGATCCTTTTTCTCTATCATCTCCTTTATCTGACATCTCTTCAGGAGTAAAAGTAGCGCTGACCCTTGCTAATCTATGAACCGCAAGATTACTAATTATTCTCAATATGGGAGTTCCTTTAGAAATATTTTGAAGTAATGGCGCTATTGTTTCTGCCATTGTATTTACGGCATTAGCACCCATTGCATCTCTGCAATCAACTAATAGGTGCACAATAATCATCGGACCAGATTCTGTATCAATCATTCTAACTTCTATATCTCTGCATCCTCCTCCAAATTTAACAAGGATAGGATCTACTTCGTTACATTTCTGAATTAAATCCTCTTTGGAAGATAAAATATCTTTTTTTGCTTTATCTGGATTTTCGCAATTTACTATCTGTATTTGTCCAATCATTACTGGCTCATCATTATTTGATCTAAAACCACCATTAGCAAGACATCTTTTGGCCATGTTACTAGCAGCTGCTACTACGCTAGGCTCTTCTAATACAAAAGGAATCAAGTAATGCTCACCATCAATAACAAAATTTGTTGCAACACCTATTGGTAGTGAGTACGTTCCAACTACGTTCTCTATCATCCTGTCTGCCGCATCTTCACTAAGTTCTCCATTTGCAGCCCAAGCTTGTACATGTTCATCGTTAAGATTTGCTATTTCCGCTAATTTCATTCTTCTTTCTGATACGGAGAGTTTGTAGAAACCCTCCAGGCGACTATTGTCTACTGGCATATTATCGGGTGTTCCTAATGGTACGTACTTCTAATATTTACGAATAACATATTGCAAATTCTATTCCGTTTTTGCCATGAATTCTTATTAACGCTTTATTAACGCATAATTAAAGCGTTAGTAAAGCGTTAATAAAGCGTTAATCCCTTTTTTAAAAAAACATGATACTAAGAACAATTATGGTCATTTAAACTTCCCGGTTTAGAAAAATAACTCGTAAATTAATGACTTTTATACCGTTAGTATGCGTCAATATTATATGTTTCTGCTCTTACTGGGCGTCTATGGTGTTAGAAGATAAATCTAGACTTTCTATACCTTCATTACGCGGGAATCCTTTCGATGGTCGACCTATTGAATCATCTAGAGTAGACGAAATAGTCGGCCGTGATAATCTACTATCATCTTGGGCGGAATTAATAAAATCAGGATCTCCAAGAATGATATTATTAGTTGGAGAAAAAGGCTCAGGTAAGACTTCTGTCATCAATGCAATAAGTACTACTACTCTGACCAGTATTGTTTGTCAATATTGGCCTGAAGAAAATCAATTAATTAAAGTACTACATGAAATATCTGTCTCATTGGAAGGCTTTGAAATACCTTCGACTGTGCATCAAATATCCGAGTTATTGATAACATCTTTGGAAGCTAAATCAGGTCCTTTGCCTTTAGTTGCTCTTGATTTTCCTTCAAATGTTAATATGAATAAGTTTCTGCCTAGGATAGTACCAATTTTACAGAGATTAAGGGCCTTTGTGATAGTTTCTCTTACTCCCTCACAATTTTCTAATCTAGAAACAGATATTTTAGATACATTCGATTCTCCTGTGTACCTAAATGGTTTAGAAAAACGTAATATCCAATCTTTAGTTGATAAAAGAGTCAGAAAGAAAGCCAAACAGAGATGGCTATTAAGTGAAAAAATACTGACTCTATTATATGACAATACTTCTGGTAACCCTCGAGAACTAATAAATATATTACAGAATCTAGTAGATGAGCATAGAGGTGTTGGTGCAATAGGATCTCTGGAAAAATTATTAGGATGGAAATACCAAGGTAATGTCCAGGAAGAAAATCTCATTATTGAAGATAATATAGATTCTTCAGATGAAATTAATGGTCATTTTAATCTTCAAGAAATGAATGAAATGACTACGGATAAGAATAAAAATATAGCCACATCAGATGAAATCAATAATAATTTTAATCCTCAAGAAATAGAAAATACGGAAGAAAACGATAAATCGTATATACAAGAAATTGAAGTTCTAGAAGAAATAAGTACAGAAAATGATGATTTCACATTAATTAATTGGAGCGAAGACCTTGAGGAAATAGAATTTGAAGACGATATAGTAGAAACAGAAGAAGATAAAAATTCTAATTTAATAGATTATTCTGGTGGGATATGGGAAGAAAAAGAAAACATATCTCAAGAATTTTCTAAAAATCTGAATAAGAATGATTTTGGGACCTTTGGAGGTATGATTTCTAGATCAAGAGAGATGCCAAAAAAATATTCAGAATTAGATGAAATCGCAAAAGAAGAATATATCGATGCAAGCATTAATGACGTTGAAGAGAATACAGTAAGAGATATATTAACTCCTAAAGAAGTTAAGGAGAATAATGAATACTATGAACAAAGAAAAATTGATAATTATGATGACAAATTAGTTTTTGATACTGAAGGAGAAGTATGGACAGTAGATAAGAAAAATGAGCAAACACTTCCAAAAAAATCCTATTCTAATGAGGAAATGATATTTCAAGATGGCGTATTACAAGAATCTGTTTTAGATCAATCTTTTTTTGAGACCATAACTCCCAAGAATCGTCAAGTCTTATCAAATTTTAATGACGAAGTTGAATATGCAGATGAAAAAAGTAGCCCAATAGAATCTAAAATCACCTTAAGTCCAAAATGGGATGATGATGAACCTTTCAACTCAGAATATGCATCAAATTTATCAGATACTGAAATTATTATCGTATCTAAGGCAATAGAGAGAGAAATTTCTCCCTCTGACAGTGAATTACAAGCATTACTTCAAGTCGGCAGGCCAAGACTCTCACAGATATATAATGGTTTGAATAAAGCCGGAATCCTCTCAGTTAGAAAGAAAGGACGTTCTAGGTTTTTTAGAATCAGTGAATCAGCAAAATCTTATTTTTGACGGTGTTTAATATGGAAAATGCTTTGTTAACCGTTGAGAAAATTGAAAGATATTTATTGATTACATCAAAAGCTAGAACAAAGGCAACACCAATTACTGTAAACAAAGATGAGGAAGAGAAACTTTCTATCATGCTAAGAATGTGTGATGATTACACTTCTGACGCACGTCATTTCCTTGCTTCTGGAAATCTAATAGATGCATTCGGGGCAATTAATTATGCTCATGCGTGGATTGATGCCGCGGTAAAACTTGGTTTCCTAGATGGCCATGATGATGATATTTTATTCACACTTCCTTAATCGATTAGTCTTAATGTTCTTCTTGAAGTAACTTCGATATAAGCTCCTCCTGATATCATTAGCCGTTCTTTTAATTCTTTATCGACAGTTAAAACTGGCCAAGATTTTTCAGTTGAAATCCTAATTAACATATCATCTGTGTATCTCATATTTTTAATATCTGGTATAATATCACATTTTTTTTCAAGTAATTGTAGAGATAATTTTCTTTTTTTTAGAGGCAATCTTTCTATCTCTTTCTTGACGCTTTCAATAACTTTCAATTCAAATTCTCCTAAAACTCCTATCATTGCACTATCTATGTTCAAATCGGCCTCTATCAATGCTA
>MDSZ01206532.1_pt1 | contig 13067 bp, 8 predicted proteins | sample 811201 | NCBI WGS metagenome assembly MDSZ01 (sample SAMN05326647, study PRJNA326480) | marine metagenome | isolation source: seawater | place: Indian Ocean: North | collected 2010
ACGGGAGCAGAATTCATGTCGTTCAGGGTGCGCGAGGATGGATTTGCGGAATCTGAAGTCACCCATGCAGATGGACTGCGGCAGGAACGTGAAAAGGCGCTTCTGGAAGCTTATCTGATGGATTCAGGCAACCTGCCAACCTCTGGCGGGGGAGGTGAAAAATGGACTTCTGAAGATTACCGTCAGGTGGCTGAAAAGCTCAAAAAAGGGGCCAACTTTTTCAAAGAAAAGGCCGAGCAAACGCACCGCGAGACGATAGCCGAAGCTCTGCAGAAGATGTTCCAGAGCCCTGAAGGTTCAGTCGATCTTTTGAAGGCAGCGCTGTGGATCGCCAGACATGATCAACCCTCCTTGGATGCGTCGGACTATATCCACGAGGTTGAGCGTATGGCCCTAGCCATTCAAAAACGTTGGAAAGAACCTTTTAGCCAGGACCAGAAGGTCGAATCCATCATCACCTACATGTTCGTCGAGAATGGTTTTCATGGCAGTTTCACCGACTACCAGCATGCCTCCAACAGTTATCTGAACAAGGTGATCGAGGATCGGGAGGGTTTACCCATCACACTCTCGGTATTATTCATGGCACTTGCAGAAAAATGTGGGCTCGATTGCATCAAACCCCTGCCTCTGCCAGGACATTTCATGGTTCGCCAGCAGCTCGCAAGTGGAGATGAACAGGTCATTGACCTTTTTGAAGGTGGCAGACGATTATCTTTCAAAGAAGCTGATCAAATGGCATGGGAAAGGCAGGGGGTTACGGTGGACAGTCAGCAGATGCAGATCCCTTCGAAGAAGGATATCATTCTTCGAATGATCAGGAATCTACAGATCTTTGCCGGAAGTGAAGCTGGCTTGGAAGCCTCTCTTCCTTACCTGGATTTAGCTTTGGCGCTGGATGCTTTCAATACCTCTTTGCTTCTTGAACGAGCATCGACTCGTTTACGTATGGGCCTACGTGACGATGCCAAAAAAGATTTTAAAACCCTTTTGGAACTCCTGCCTGCGGATGACTCAGCTGAGTCCATACGTGAACTTTACAATACGCTCTGACGACCATGGAAAATGGCCATTTTACCAGACTCCACTTGATCCGTTTACGAATGACCCACCTCGTTACCTGGGCTGGTGAGCAGACCATCGCGCTGCGAGCCCCAGCAGTCTTCCTTCTTCTTTGGTCATGCTTTTGGAATGCCTTCATTTATAACCTTGGAGCTGCCAACCAAGGGCCAGAGAGGTGGGTGAAGGCGATTGAAGCATTTGAACGGGAAGATGCCGAAGACAAGTCATTGACTGGTGGCGTGATGTTTCTTGGAAGTTCCAGTATTCGAATGTGGCGTTCTTTGGCGGAGGACTTTCCTCGGCAGAAAGTATGCAATCGTGGTTTCGGCGGGTCCACAATTCCTGACAGCCTCCACTTCTTCGATCGAATTGTCCTACCGCGCCGTCCTAACACAATCGTTCTTTATGCGGGGGACAATGACGTTGCCGCTGGACATGGTGCCGATCAGGTGTATGGAAATTATTTGGCATTCGTTGACCGAGTCAAAAAGTCACTCCCAAAAACCAAACTGGTTTTTATTGCCATCAAACCCAGTTTGAAACGCTGGGAACTGGCCCCTGTCATGAAACAAGCCAACCGCAAGGTGAGGCGCCATGCCTTTTGGCATCGAGGTGTCCTGTATGCGGATATCTGGACTCCCATGCTTGGCTCGAACAGGAAACCTCGAAAGGAATTGTTTATCGAAGACGGACTGCATTTATCCCCGGCTGGCTATGAAATCTGGAAAGACGTACTGGCTCCCTTGCTTGATTAGCCTCGACACCCAAGAGCCTGCCTATCTACTATTTCAAAAACTCTCTTTTGAACGTCATGACAGCATTCAAACCATCCCTTAAAGCATCGTCGCTTAACCATTCAAGGTCCGACTCCACCGAGTTGAGCAACCGTCGCGAATTCCTCAAAACATCCTCTGCAACGGTAGCAGCTGGCGTCATTGCGCCTGCGGTTATGGTCAAGCCAAAGGCCTTTGCTGCCAACGATGAGACCCTACGTGTCGGTCTGATAGGTTGTGGGGGGCGTGGCACGGGGGCTGCCAGCCAAGCCATGAAAGCGGATGGGAATGTGATGCTCACCGCGATGGGGGACATGTATCCTGATCGACTGGATGTCAGTTACAATGCCCTCAAAAAGGCAGCTGAAGAGAAAATCCAGGTGGACCCTGAGAAAAAGTTTACTGGCTTTGACGCTTACAAGAAGGTTTTGGAAAGTGGCGTGGATCTCGTCATTCTTGCGACGCCTCCGGGGTTTCGCCCCATGCACTTGCGTGCGGCGGTGGATGCCGGCAAACATATTTTTTGCGAAAAGCCCATGGCAACCGATGCCCCAGGGCTTCGCTCCGTGCTTGCATCAGCTGCCGATGCTAAAGCCAAGAAACTTGCCTTGGTAGCAGGCTTCTGCTGGCGCTACAACTATGCGCGCCGTGCCCTTTATGACAAAATACACCAAGGAGACATTGGTGATGTGCGGTCCATCTACGCAACATACTACACCGGGCCGGTGAAACCCATGCCAGCAGATGATACCCGACCCGGCGGTATGTCCGATTTGGATTGGCAAGTGCGCAATTGGTATAATTTCACGTGGCTCAGTGGAGATAGCCTGGTGGAGCAGGCCATTCATAGTGTCGATAAGATCGCCTGGTGCATGAAGGATGAACCACCTGTCAAAGCAGTGGCGACCGGCGGACGCCAAATTCCCAATAACAGTGGAAACATTTTCGACCACTTTGCGGTCTATTACGAATATGCCAATGGCTTGCGGGCCTACCTTGGAAGCCGCCAGATCGCTGGGTGTCACAATGAGAACAATGACTACATACACGGATCCAAAGGCATTGGGCAGATACTTGGGTGGAGCCGCGTTCTCACGACAGGGGACAATCCATGGCGTTATCAGGGCCCCAACAATGACATGTACCAAACGGAACACGATGAACTCTTCGCTTCCATTCGCAAGGGAGAGCCGATCAATGATGGTCCGTGGATGAGCAGCAGTACCATGATGGGAATCATGGGCCGAATGGCTGCTTACACAGGTAAGGAAATTACATGGGAACAGGCAATGAATTCACAGGAAAAACTCGTGCCGGATTTCTTCGAGCCTGACATGGAATTACCCATACGTCCGATGTCGCTTCCTGGAGTCACGCCTTTTATCTAAAACACCCTCCAGCCATTCCAATCATCGTCATGAAACCATCGGAGACTCTTCGGTTACGCGATCGGCGTTCTTTCATTCAGTCCGTAGCAAAAACTTGTTTTGGAGCCTGTTGCGTGAGCGCTGTTCCCGGAGTTTTTTCTTCGGTCACTGCTGATCACCACCATGAGCGCAGAATATACACCTCGATCAAGATGGGGATGTTCAATGAAAAAATTTCCTTGTTGGAAAAGTTTCGGATCCTCCAAGAGTTAGGTTACGACGGGATTGAGCTCAACAGTCCTGGTGGGGTCGATAAAAAAGAGGCCCTGGAGGCCAGTCGAACCCTTGGGTTTCCCATTCATGGGGCGGTAGATTCCATTCACTGGGGCATCAGACTTTCTGACCCTGACCCCGAGGTCCGGCAGAAGGGTCTCGATGGCTTGCTCAAAGCCATCGAGGACGTTCACTTCGTGGGAGGGGATGCGGTGCTTTTGGTGCCAGGTGCGGCTCGTGATCCAGAAAACGAATCTCATGGTCATGTATGGACTCGATCGATTGAACAAATCCACAAGGCGCTTCCGAGTGCTTCCAAATGGGGTGTCAGAATTCTGATTGAGAATGTCTGGAATAACTTTCTTTATGATCCCAATGGCGATAACCGTCAATCGGCCGCCTTACTCGCCGCGTATTTGGACGAAATAGGCAGCCCGTGGGTAGGTTCTTACTTTGACATTGGCAATCATCAGAAATTCGGGAAACCAGCCGAATGGATTCGCATGCTGGGTCACAGAATCGTCAAGTTGGACGTCAAAGATTGGGGCGTCAGCCAGGGCTTCTGCAAAATCGGAGAAGGAGATGTCGATTGGGCAGATGTTCGACGAGCACTCAAGGAAATTGGTTATACCGGTTGGGCCACTGCTGAAGTGGGGGGGGGAGACCGTGAAAGGATGAAGGACATCAAGCAAAGGATGGACACTCATCTACTAGGCGCCTAGGCAAACACTTGTGCCAATGTGACTGCCCCGGTATCCAGACAGATCACCGGCAACACAGAGGACCTTTCCACGGTAAAAGGCCGCCTAAAATTCCGGACGGATGTCTTGCATTCCATCTCTCATGGCGTCATGCTCGCCAGAGGAGAGAGAGGATTCAACTCTTGCCATTTTTCAATCAAACATGAGCGATTCAGACGCTAAACCAAATATCAATTTGGATTTGGAGACGGCCTTTTTACCGGCATGGGCACAAAAGTCATCGAATGACAATCCCTATGCAAAGTACGAAGGAAAAACAAGGGATTATGATCGAGTCGACCGACGTCCCAGGGGGAGGCGCGACGACGGCCCTTCGGGTTTTCGCCGAGGTGATCGACCCGGTCGATCCGAACGGTCTGATCGACCCAAAAGATCTCAGGACAGAAGAGGCAATGATCGTGGGTCACGCCCTGCAGGGAATCGTGATCGCGGAAGATCTCCCGGGGGAGGCGATCGGCCACCTTACTCCGGAGGGGGGCAGCGCGGGGCAGGTGCTAGAAACAGGGAGGCTTTTCGGAAGGAACGCCCTCGCAAAACGAGGCAGGAAATTCTAGCGTCACTGCCCAATTTCAAAGTTCAGGTGATTCCTGAGGAAAAAGGTGTCGCCCTGCTCGCCAAACGCATCCGGCTGCAGGGAAGGGCCTACCCGTTGTTTGATATTGCCCGTCTGATTACTCAAAGTCTGGATCGCTTCCGAGTAAGGGTTTCCACAGTGCAGCCTAACGGCACGGATGTTCCTCAGGCTCTGTGGGTTTGTCGCAACGATCAAACCCTCTGGTTGACGGAAGCTGAGGCCATCGATCACGCCCTGTCCAAGCATCTGGACCAATATTATCTTAGTGAAAAGACAAAGACCGACCCACCTAAGGGTAATTTTTCCTTTGTGGCACAATGTGGCTTATCAGGTGTGCTGCTGGGCCCCCCCAACTATCATGGCTACCAGACCAAGCTCAAGGAACTCCACGCTGACCGGTATGCCCGGATGCACTTTGATCGATTTAAATCCAATGTGAAAATCGTCCACGACGAAGAAGTCGTTGCCAAATGGCTTGAGGAACAAAGCTGGACGACGGAATACACCGACAAAGCGAACCCTGAAGCTGGCAAGCTTCACTCGATTGAAGAGGTTCAGGAACATTTCAAACAACATCACATGGCCGGCGCCGTGGAGGAGGTGAGACATGCCGAGGTCTCCGGGGATTTCCAGAAACAGGCCTCGAGGCCAATGAGAGATCTGGTTCGATTTCACGTGGAGGATCAACGGAGGTTCCCTCTGCAACTCGCGACAGAATTGAGTCATCAATTCACCCGGCAGGGACTTCAATTCTTCAAAGTCAATAAGACAGTGACGCACGTATCGGTTTCGCGGCCCCATTATCTTGATCTGGATCTGACGCCTGTCTCGGAGAGTGTTCAAAAAATTGTTCAATTCATTGAACAAACAGAAGACTGCAATCGTAGCAAGGTGATGGAGGCATTGGCTCCTTCTGAGAAAAGAAGCTCTGATGGAGACGAGGGGTCTGCTGGGAATGCAACAGCAGACAACAAGGATGACGGTTCGGTAGCCCCATCCGCTCCCGAGGACCCCGGAACTGCTGCCGGCGATGCAGCGGAATCGGTTCCTTCCGCCGAATCCACCAAAGAAGCCGTTCCTCCGGAAATGACGCCTGAACAGACGGCTGTGTCGAGTGATTTGCACTGGCTGATTCACCAAGGCCATGTCATTGAATTTTCCAACGGCAAGATGGAGACTGCCAAAAAACCAAAGGTGCAACCCCAAAAGCCCAAGGCCAAGCCCAAGCCCAAGGCCAATGTGGATACCGGTGAGAAGGTATCTGCATCAGACAGTGCCCCTCAAGCACAGCCGGAGGCACCAACCCCTGTTACAGCCGCAGAGGCGACACCCGTTGAAAGACCTTCCAATGAGGGGCCTTCACCCGAAGCGGTTGAAACCGCCGAGGAAAGCGCGGCCAGTAGCGGAAGATCATCCGATAAAGCGGACATCTCAACCGCCTCAACTGCTTCTACAAGTGCCGAGATCACTGAGGATAGCCAAGGCGATCATCCCCAGTCAGGTTCACCTGAAGGACCTGTTGACGATGCGTCCAATGAATCACAGGCTCCTGTGAATGCGGAATAATCCATGCCAAGTCGCTCCGCATACGCCAAAGCTGGCGTCGATATCCAATTAGGCAATCAAGTCAAGGAGACGCTTCCATCCTTATTAGCCTCAACCCATCGCCCCGAGGTATTGGGTAAGGTGGGCGGGTTTGGGGGGTTGTTCGCTCCTAACTTCAAAAAGTTCAAGCGTCCGGTGCTTGTGTCCAGTGTGGATGGTGTGGGCACTAAACTGAAGGTTGCCTTCCAGACGCGCCGTCATGACACGATAGGCGAAGACCTCGTCAACCACTGTGTCAACGATATCCTGGTGCTTGGTGCTGAGCCTCTCTTTTTCCTGGATTATGTGGGCGCCGGCACCCTGAAACCTTCGGTTTTTGATGAAATCATCCGCGGGTTTGCGCGTGGTTGCCAAGAAAATGGTTGTGCCCTCATTGGCGGTGAAACCGCTCAGATGCCAGGTTTCTATCAGAAAGGGGAGTACGATGTCAGCGGCACGATCGTTGGGGTCGTAGATCATGCCAGCATGGTGGATGGCAGGCAGACCGAGTCAGGCGATGTGGTTCTTGGGCTAAAGGCCAGTGGTTTGCACACCAATGGTTATTCTCTCGCCAGGCGTATCCTGTTTGATCAGGCAAAATTGAGGCCTTCATCGCGTCTTCCGGGATGTGGAGAAACGGTGGGCGATGCCCTCATGAAGGTCCACCGAAGTTATTTTAAAGCGGTTCATCCATTACTGAAACGTTACAACCTGCCGCGGAAGACCCCGAAGATTAAAGCGATGGCCCATATCACGGGAGGTGGTTTTCAGGATAACATACCCCGGAGCCTTCCCTCGGGTCTTGATACGCGGATTGAGTTGAACCGGTGGCCGATTCCACCTCTTTTTCAATATCTGGCAAAGGCTGGAAAAGTCTCTCAGAAAGAGATGTTTCACGTCTTCAACATGGGGATTGGTCTTACCATGACGGTCCACCCCTCTATTGCCAAATCCTGCGTGCAGTCCCTCAAACGACGAGGACATCAGGCCTGGCCTATCGGGACGATTGTCCAAGGCAAAGGTCAAGTCCAATTGGTTTGAAAGATTTCCACGGGTCAACGGCCCGATTCCCCGCGGATGTATCCGTGGTAAAGCCCCATGTAATAGGGAAGGAGAAAGACCGTTCCACTCGCCAAGGTGTTTCCGCTCCCACCGTAATCAAGGCTCCATGGGTCCGTATTCCAGTGGTTGAAGTGAGTGTTTTCAACCGGCAGGACTTTTCCTGATTTTAAATGCCCCCTCAAACGAGTGTCTTCCTGTAGCAAGTCAATACTGTTATTGGGAGGTAACGCCACAATGTCGAGTCGATGACTGTTCTGAGAGGCCCAGTTCAAACGATCCAGAGGGAACCCTTTGAGGGTGTTCATGGAATCCTTCAACCAATCACCGGAGGGCATAAGTGAATACCTTCCCCAAGGGTCGGTCACCTCGGTTCCGTGTACCTGTGATGCGTAAGCAAAATGAAAAAAGGGATTGCCTTCTGGTGCTTCGTTTCGCCACGCCGCGTAAAAGGATGTGAGCATGCGATCCCGGAAAGATCCTGCAGGCGTGTATTTGAGCAAGGAGTAATAACACATGAAGGCCATTTCATCATCCGATTGATTTCCAGAACCCAATCCGCGATGAATTTTGTAAATCATGGCATTGGTGTCGTACGCATGGTCTTGGATGAGTCGTTGCTGAATTTCCAGATAACGCGCATCGCCTGTGATGTGAGAGGCAACAGCCAAATAGGCAAGCATACTCAAGGACTTCAATCCGCGTTCGACCCACCAGTCTGGATGATGGTTCAGATCTTCGGGGCGATAGGTACCCCAGCGAGTGACGGTTCCGGTGTGGTCCACCAACTGGAAATCATGGAGAATGAGGTGATCCATCAGGGCGGCTACGACCTTTCTGATCGCCATTTTTTCGTCATCCGTTTGAGCGACCAAATCATAATACAAGGGGTAGAAAAAGAAGTGACCATCGAGCTCATCGGAGCTGGTATCACTTTTCCAATACCACTTTCCATCCGCACTGACAGGCCATCGTGGCTCATAGACCTTCCAGAGGGAGTCCCTTTCCTTGGCAAAGCGCTTGTCCCTTTCAAGTCGACCGTCATTGGGATCTGGCAAGGTCGTTGATCGGATGGTACGAGCGACATACCCTTTGGGGGCAGGGTGGGACCCTCCTTGAGTGACTTCCTGAAGGAATGCCAAAGCTCGAAATGCCTGGTGTGCCCTGCGTGCAGCATCCTGATTCCCAGTAGCCGCAAAGGCAAAGCACTCTCCCGCTCCATACATGCTGGTCCATAAACCATCGTTGTCACTGTCGTGATATTGGATGCGTTCTTTGACCCCGGCTTCCGGCAGCGTCACTTCGGAAATGTAGCCAAAGGGGGTTCGTTTGATGTAAGTTTCGATCTCGTGCTCATAGTGGGCCGCTTTTTCACTCAAGGTCATCGTTTGTTGCCGAATGACACCAATCCCTGTTTGTGTGGCGACCCAAACATGGCCATGATGGTCGACTTGCACTGACTGGATGATGTCATTTGGAACCCATCGCTTCCCTTGACGATACCCCCACTGGCCATTACGGAAACGGACCAAGCCCTTGGTCGTCCCAAACCACACTTCGCCCCGAAGGCCTGTCGAGATTTGGGTGAATTCATTATAGGGCAAACCATCCTCACCTGTATAAAATTGCCAACCCGTAGAGGTCTGGCAACCCACTCCTGCTCGGGTGGCAAACCAAAGTCGTCCAAGGCTGTCTTGAGTGATTCCCAGCACATCATGGGTGGCCCACTGTCGGCCAAGGGCGTCTTGAACGAGCATGCGTTGCATGGAGAGGCTTTCGGGAAACGGTTGAACATACAAGCCATGGGATGTAGCGGCGATCCAGCAACCATCCTCCTTGCGACGGATGGCCTGGTGAACGACAGCTGAAAGACTCTCTTTTAGAAAGGCCGGAAGGAGGGTCGTCTCCCAAGCCTCAGGTACCCCAGGTTGGGTTTCCCATCGTGAGTCGTCTTTGAGATGATACCATTGCAGACTCTTGTCTCTGGCATGGACCGTCCCCAAGTGCACGTGAATGGTGTCGAAACCTTCCTGCCCCAGGCCGCTAGTCGCGTCAAAAAATTGCACTTTTTCCTGAATAAAGGATGGCTCGCTACTCTCCGGTGATTGGCTCAGAGCAGAACCTGGCCATAGACTAAACAGAGCTAAGCAGACAACTATCGGTTTATTCATTGTCTTTCCTCTGGGAGGAGGTTCCCACCCCCAAATGTTTCCACAGAAAGGTGTGAATCATGGCTTCAACATGCGCCCTTTGCTGATTGTCGGCCGCTCCTCCATGGCCTCCTTCCATATTTTCATAATAGAGGACTTGGTGCCCCTGATCTCTCATTTTAGCGACCATCTTTCTGGCATGTCCGGGGTGAACCCGATCATCTCGCGTCGAAGTCGTGATTAAAATGGGTGGATAGGATTGATCAGCCCGTACTCGGTGGTAGGGCGAATAGCCCGCAAGATATTTCCACTCGTCCGGAAGATCTGGGTTGCCATATTCGCCCATCCAGGAAGCCCCTGCCAGAAGCTTGTGATAGCGGCGCATGTCCAACAACGGGACCTGGCAGATAATGGCTCCAAACAAATCGGGTCTTTGCACCAGCATGTTCCCCATCAGAAGCCCTCCATTGGAGCCCCCTCGGATTCCCAAATGATTTGGGGAGGTCACCTTGCGCCGGATCAGATCTTCGGCAACCGCGATGAAATCATCGTAGGCTCGCTGACGATGTTCCTTCAAGGCGGACTGATGCCATCGTGGCCCAAACTCACCGCCACCGCGAATATTGGCCACCACATAAACCCCTCCCTTTTCCAGCCAACTGATGCCCGTTATCGGCCGGTAACTGGAACGCATGGAAATCTCAAAACCTCCGTATCCATAAAGGAGGGTCGGGGTTTGCCCATCATGAGGCATATCACGAGAGGCGATCTGAAAATACGGAACGTGTGTGCCATCAGATGACAGAGCCATGTGTTGTTCAATGACTAGGTCGGGACAATCAAAAAACTTCGGTTCCTGATCGAGTGCTTTGATCGGACCCCTTGAGAGATCACTCAAACTCAGAGAGATCGGCGTGAGGAAATCGGTGCTACTCAGCCAATACTGGTTGTCGGATTGGGGTTGAACAGCACGTACTGAAACCGTGCCACGGACGGGAAGGTCGATAGCTTTCTCCTCCCATCGGCCGTCCTTACCAGGCTGGGTGGCCAGCAGCCTGTGCTGTACATTATCCAGAATATTGAGAAGGATCCAGTCCTTGGTAGTCGTAAAGTCATGAAGGGAGGAAGTAGGGGTGGGCTCAAACAAAACGGAAAACGTTCTTTCCTTCTGGAGGAAATCTTTCAAAGCAATGGCAAGCAGCGACCCAGCTAAGAAGGTCTTATGCGGAAGAACCCAGTCCTTCCGCAGCTGCAATAAGAGTTGATCACGGAAAAAACCCACCTCCGCACCGGGAGGTTTATCGATCGGAACCCACTGATCCCTTTCGAGCCTGAAGACTTGCTGCGTCCAAAATGTGTCTGAGCGAACCACCAATTCATGATGCTGACCACCGTGATGTATTACACTGGCTCCTACCGATACATCGGTTTTTTTACCGATAAAGACCCACTTCGCCGTTGATAAGGTTTCGCCTCTTTTCCAACGCTTGATCATTCTTGGATAACCTGAGTCGGTGAGAGATCCCGGTCCGAAATCCGTCCCCACGTAGACTTGATTCTCATCGATCCAGCTCACACGTGATTTCGCCTCGGGAAGGTAGAATCCCTCGGCCACAAATTGCTTGGATACCAGGTCAAATTCCCTCACAACGGTGGCGTCAGCTCCGCCCCGTGAAAGCCTCAGGAGAGCACGCTGGTATTTTGGATAGCACAAGTTGGCACCTTTCCAGACCCAGTTTTCGTCCTCTTTTGCCGCCAGTGCATCCAGATCGATCACGATCTCCCATTTCGGATCGTTGCTCTGGTAATCCGCAAAGAATGTGCGGCGCCAAAGACCTTTAGGGTTGTTCTGATCACGCCAGAAATGATACACGTGAGACCCATACAAGGTTCCTATGGCAAGGCGCTTGTCGGAGTCCAAGGCGCTGAGCAATCGGTCTTTGAGCGGGGAGAAAGAGGGATCTTCAACCAGGGATTGTTCGCTTTCAAGATTGCGCTTTCTGGCCCAATCAAGCGACTCAGAAGACGCAACATCCTCCAGCCATAAATAAGTGTCTTGATCCGAATCACTCATCCATCAAGCATGAGCTAAGCGAAGGTTCTGTCAATCGAATGGTTGGTGGTCACGACCATCCTAGGATTCACGATCCATGGTTTTTCCGGAAGGTGTGTCCCCGGTCAGAACCCATCTCCGTGAATGCCTTTCTTGACTCGGTTACTGGCGCCCAAGAACCTCCCATGAGTTGAAAAGTTTTTGGAAGAAAGCCTTTTTCTAGGCCAATGATTTATCGCATTGACTAAAAGGGTCTATTGGCGCATTTAATGTTGATGCTCTCGGCTACCAAACATTTCTTGTTTGCGCATGGCTGGCGGCGTCTAAGAGCTTAGGCGCCGCCTGAAGCTTCCGTCTATTCTTCCGGTTCGTTTTTTTGTTTCATGAGTCATTCCATTCAACCTGCATCGATATTGTTCCCAAGGGGCTTCTGGGGCCAAGGTGTTTTTTGCGATGTGAAACGTCTAGGGACTGGCAAAGGTTCCAATAAGGGCAAGAAAAGGGACTTGGCTATTCTTTTCTCTCCGAGTCCGTGTGTGGCTGCAGGCATGTTTACGACCAACCAAGTCAGTGCAGCACCGGTTCACGTATGCATCGAGCACCTGAAGGGTAGGAGTCTGCATGGTATCGTCGTCAATTCCGGAAATGCCAATGCGTGCACGGGGGAGCAAGGCTTTCGCGATGCAAAGAGGATGTGCCAGGAAGTAGGAAAAGTATTATCGATTGACGAAAAGAAGATTCTGGTCGCTTCGACAGGGCGTATTGGGTTGCCTCTTCCAATGCCCCAGGTGCGACGAGGTATTCGGGCGGCCTGCTCGACGCTCGCACAAACCCGGGAGGCCGGAGATCACGTCAGCGAAGCCATCCTGACGAGTGATACCCATATGAAGCAATACTCGGCCGAGATCATCATGGGGGGGAAACCCGTCCGGATAGGTGCTGCAGCCAAAGGCGCCGGCATGATCCATCCGGGTATGAGTCCGGATGGTAAACGCCCCATGAGCATGCCGCTCCACGCGACCATGCTTGGCTTCATTCTCACCGACGCCAACATCTCCAAATCAAGCTTGCAACGTTGTTTGACCCAAGCCGTGGCTTTGAGTTTCAACCGTATTTCCATTGATGGTGATATGAGCACTAATGACTCCGTCATTGCGCTGGCCAACGGAGAAGCAGGCAACAAAAAATTGCATCACGGTTCCAAATCCATCGCCAGCCAGACAGAGATTGGCCAATTTCAGGAGGCACTGAATGAGGTTTGCCTTGAACTAGCCAAGATGCTGGTGCGCGATGGGGAAGGGGTTAGTCGTTTCGTGACCGTGCGCCTCGAGGGGGCCCGTAGCTCTAAAGATGCCGACCTTGCGTTGCGGAGTGTCTGCAACAGTGCTTTGGTCAAGACAAGCTGGCTGGG
>MDSZ01259215.1_pt1 | contig 13066 bp, 14 predicted proteins | sample 811201 | NCBI WGS metagenome assembly MDSZ01 (sample SAMN05326647, study PRJNA326480) | marine metagenome | isolation source: seawater | place: Indian Ocean: North | collected 2010
CCACAGGTCCAGAAATTCGGTAAATTACTCCTTCATTGCTCATTCCTCTTCCTCCTTGGATTTGGTTGGAATCACTTCCACAAATCGACTCCTATTGCCTTGCGAATTGTATCGCGAAGGGTCGTGTCCTCCTCGGTTCCGATTCCCAGAACTGTTGGAGTGACTGACTCGGATAGCCTATCACGAAGGCGATCCGGTAGGGCGGACAGAACCGCGGAGTCGACTACCACGATTCCCACACCCTTGTTGTTGAGTAGGTCCCTGAAGGTCTTGGAGGTCTCCTCCTCTCCTTCGGGATTGTATAATGTGCTGATGCCAGCGAGTTGGAACCCGAGAGTGAACTCGGGGCTGCCTACGACTGCGATTTCCATTCATACCACCTCAGAGCACGTGTGCCTCCAGAACCTCGGTTGACAGACCGGCCATTCGGCCGCGCACAATGAGGCGTAGATCCTCGACTTCCTGCACTTTCGCAGACACATAGTGAATAACCGGAAGTGCGGAAATCGGATGGAGGTAGCTCATACGCTGCATTTGGGCGTGTTCTCTTTCACGCAACCAAGTGATAACTGGGTCCAGTGTTCTCCCCTCATCAGAGGCAGAGATGGCTTCCTGGAATCCATCAGAGTCGAAGTTGTTCGACTGGCGCAGCACATCAAGAAGACTATCTCGGCTATTTACAGCCTGTGAGAAGTTCCCCTTTGTTACAAGGCGGCCACCTGGGATGAGCGCCTCTAGAATTTCCTCTGGGGACAGACCAAATGCCTGACCCTCGAGTATGTTGATGATATTGCGGTGATCAATTTCACCAGCCAGATGATTACGTAGAATACGTACATCTGGCGAACCACCTGTCAAACTTGACAGTGATTGCTTGAAGTAATGGCGGTCAATTGTGTCTTCGTACGCCTGGAGACCTGCTTCATCATCCAGAGCTAACAACGCCTTGCCGAATGGAAGACGTCGCATTTGCTCTACTGCCTCTCGAAGGGTGTTTGCCTCTTCGATCATGCGCAACCAAGGTGCGTTAACCTCGTTCTCCTCAGGGAGAATCGAGTTAGCGACCTTCTCTACAGGTACCTCATTCACAACCGCTCTAAGTACAACCTTAGCGTTGTGATATCGGAAACGTCCAGTGTAAATTTCGACAAGTCTGCGCACCTTTCCATTACAGAGTCCAAGAATATTGGATAACTCTGATTGTAGGTTGTGTGTTAGTGCAGCCTCGACCAAATCTCCACCACTGAAATGACCTGCATAAAGGTCGATTTCAGTCCTGTAGCCACTGTCTGCCACTGCGACAGTCAGTTGGTCTGGTGTTTGTTGGATGAGTTGACGTATTCTGGTACGGTCCATCAGGCTCGCTCTGCGAGACTTGGCACGTGCAGCTACGTAAGCAGTATTGTTTCCGAGGATTGACATACGATTCGACTCCTTTGGTTTCAACCGAATAATGCGTCATTAATTGCGGCTCTCTGCTCAATCCATGCGGACTCCAACAATGTGTCGAAGCGCATATCGAATGATAGAGTACCGTCCTCGGACTCCAAAACGAAGCCACCCAGACCTTCGACATCGTCGCCGATAGAGAATCCCTTAGCAGAATCCTGTAGAGCGGACTTATCGATTGCAGTCGGGCGTAATACCATCTTTCCTTCTCCTAAGTCTCCAGCCTTCTTGACTAGATTCTTCAACAGGCTCGCACGTCCGGCGAGGCTGGCGTCACCAAGTTGAGAACGAGCTGCTGCCAAAGTGGCATCAAGCTCGGTTCTTCGGGCGACGAGCAGATCTTTCTGATTGGCTTGACGAGCGGATGCGACCATTTCTCTTGCGAGTTGATCTGCTTCCTTGCCCGCTTTTCCGGAGGCATCGGACTCAATGTTCGATGCGCGCTCCTTAGCCTCAGCTAGGATGGTCTTCGCTTCAGCCTTGGCTGCCTTAATGGTAGCCTTGGCTTCCGCCTCTGCAGAGGCGGCAATATCCTTTGCGAGTTGTTCTAGCGTCATTCTTTCACCTCCGGCATGACCACCGGGAACGTGTCCCAGGGCTGCCAGTACTGTTCAGAGGAACAGTGGTAGAGCACCTAGAATCACGATGGACTCTGGTAGAGCTGTGAAAATCAGAGCAGGTCCGAACTTGGAACCATCCTCAGCTAGCATACCGACAGCTGCGCTACCGATGCTACTCTGGGAGATACCAGCACCTAGACCAGCTAGGCCAAGTGCGATACCGGAGCCAAGGTACTTACCCCAGCCATCATATGCTTCTGTTTCTGCTGCAAGTACGCCTTGTGCCAACATGGTAATACCCATGAGGACGATCAATGCGCGCAGGCTCATCTTCACGATCTTTGTTTTCATTCTTTTTACCTCCTTTTTGTCCTAATTGGGACTGTGATCAGTGACCCTCCACGTGGAGGGGACGGCCGCCTAGTGGGCTGAACTCTTCACCAGAGCCGTCGTAGAACTTACCCATCCATTCTACGAAGTGTAGACGGACGGCGTGTATGCTCGGGGAGAGCAAACCTAGAGCGAGTGCGAATACCTGGACACCTAGCCAGATCAATAGACAGAAGATGGCGACAAGATAGTCGCCGCTGGAGATTGCATCGGCCATGTTTGCAAAGCCCATCTCGTTTCCAATCTCAGCGATTTTTACACCTGCAACTCCTACAGCCATTACACGTAGGTAAGAGAGTGTATTTGCTAGTAGACCAAATGTCTCAATTGGTCCCATGATTATTCCACCTAACCAGCCGAATCCTTCGTAGACGGCAAGGCCGTAAACTAAGCAGATTACTCCGACGATTACCATTCCAGACCATACTGATCCTTCGAATACAGCGTAGGACTCATCGGTTAGGAAGCGTAGAATGTGTGCAGAGCCTCCTAGTAGAATAAGTAACCAAGAGCCCTTCTCGAAGAAAGCAGCCACGATTCCGTGAGCCTTCATCACATTGTAGAATCCTAGAAGGAATCCTAGGAGCAAGTGTGCACATCCAAGATAAATTGAGAGTAGGATGTAATCCTGCAAAGCACCGCCTGCACGGTGGAATGGAAGATATGTGTGCGATAGACCAAACCACTCGATGAATACAGTTCCATCCAAGGCATGATGGGTAGCGCTGTATAACGAATCATAGAATGCAGCGAAAGGTGCCCAATCCTCGATTACGAATCCGAATGCTTCAGCACACAGTATGCCGACAAAGAGAGTGGCAATACCCATGTTCATCAGGATTCGAGATGCGATTGCACCAAGTGGGTCATGTCCAAGTTTTGCCTTCAATAGCAATGCAATGAGCATGATAGTTAGACCATATCCTGCATCTCCCAAAATCAAACCATAGAAAATTGGGAATGTAAATGCGATCATACTGGTTGGGTCGAAGGTACCATACTTTGGACGACCAACCAAGTTGGTTAGTGTTGCAGCGTGACGAGTAATTCCTAGAGTATCGTACTCTACTGGAGGATACTCGCTGTCGTGATGGTGATCATCATCATGACCATGGTGGTGGTCTTCAACGAATTCTTCGATTGTCAGATGGGATGAGACTTTAGAAAGGACACTGCGAACATTGTCGGCATCTGAACTTGGCACCCAGGCTTCCATGGCGTACGCGTGTTCGCTAGTAGCGCAAAGTGTGTGTCCGGTCAGAATCTCAGTCTCGCGTTCTAGATGCTCTTGAACAGCTAGCAACATCCTGCCGTTTCTGTCATTCCAGTTAGCCTTCTCTTCAGCGATTTTTTCGAGGCGTGACTCTAGTTTGGCAACATCCTTCAACGCTGCTTCATGAAGTTGAGAAGGCTTACCTTCTCCGCTAGGAATTTGAATTGACTTTGCTCCAAGTTCGCCCATAGCCATCTGGACCTCAGCGGCTTCCTTTCCAGCGCAGGCAACCGCAATCACATTGGATGCAACGTGTAGTTCAACGCGGTCTCTCAATTCGCCAAACTTCGACTTTGCTTGAGATGCTTTGCTTGTCTCACCAAGGTATACGTCAATGGACTCGATTCCGGTCATCAACTCGAGTGGGATATTTAGAGGAGCAATTGTGTTGAGAATGTCTGCTCTCTCATTCAGACGTACAATTTCGGCTTCTGCATTGAGTTCCTCTGCAAGAAGTTCACTGATTTCATCAATTGACTCAGGGAATGCTCCGGAAAGTGCTTTCTTTACTTCCTTAGCAGATACTGGCCCACTCTTGTTTGCACACTTCAGTGCAGTTCTAACCGAACGGACTTTGGAAAGAAGAGAAGTAATCTCATCAGCATCTGGATGAGGGGCGCCTACATCGATTCCCTCTTCATCACCAGAATAAGCTGTGATGTGAACATTGCCAAGGTCTGCGCACATGCGAAGAACTTGGTCCAATTCATCGATAGAACCCGCCATGATTAGGCGAGACATTTCAACAGCGCTGAACATTTACTCACCCTCAGTTGGACATCAAAGAATCAATCACTAGTTGCACTGCTGTTGCACGTCGATCGCCTGCAGAGGACTGAATGCCCTCTACTGCCTTCGCGCCCTCAGCCTGCACACCGTCTGCCTCTTTTCCTGCCTTCTTCCGGGCAGAATCAAGAGTTTTCACGGTCGATGAGACTGCTCCATCCTGAGCGTTTTGAATGATTTCCGCGGCTTCCTTGCGGGCATCGGCGAGAATCTTTGACGACTCCTCCTTAGAGGATTCTATTGTTGCCGCTGCGGCCTCTTCTGCATCTTTGATGCTCTGAAGTACATCTGCCATACCCATGGTAATCACCCTTGGTATTCGGCCGGACCCTAAACGGGTTCATAACCCTCGTGGTCAAGTTTGAGATATTTTCTGAGCGGCTCAATTGGGAAACAACCCTAACCATGAAATCTAACTGGTTTACCGAAAGGCCATGGGAGACCGCTCGGACACCGGAGGATTTGACCCCTCGGGTATCGATGATGAGGCATGGTCCGAACTAGAGCGTCAGCTCGAAGCTACCATCCCAGTATATGACCGAGTAAATCGAATTATGACGCTCGGATTCGATAAGGGAATGCGAAAGCACGTCCGAAGCCATGCTTCCCCTGGGATGAAAGTTCTAGAGGTAGGCTGTGGACCAGGATCGTTTGCTGTAGATATCAAAGGGGTTGACTTGACCTGTTTAGATCCAAGTGCCGAGATGCTCAAAGTCTGCCGTAAGCGCGTAGATGCAGTTAGAACGGAGCGTGGCGAATCTCCTGCTGAGTATGTAGAGGCTATCGCTGAAGAAATTCCATTACCAGATAACACATTTGATCGGGTATTTTGCCTATTTTCATTCCGTGATTTCAAGGATAAGAAAAAGGGATTAGAAGAGATATTCAGAGTTCTGAAACCAGGCGGTCAACTTGTGATATGTGATGCCGGTAAAGCAAATTGGTTACATGGAATATTCGGTAGAATCTACATGGCGACTTTCGTTCAATGGGTGGCAAGAATAGTCACAAAGGACCCAAACCATCCTTGGAAATGGTTAGCTCGAACCTACACCCATTACGGCACTCATTCCTACTACAAGGGTGTGATGAAAGAAGTTGGATTCAAGGATGTAAAAGCAAGACTTCTATTCCCTGGAATGTCAAGTCGCTTCAAAGCGAGCAAGCCCGAATGATGAGATTCACTTGTTGATCATTCAAATGAAAATGCTGCCCCTCTGCCGATGGCATCATAGACCATATGGGCACTAGTAGAAACATGAGCAAAAGAGTGAATATTTCCTCAGGTGCGCCTTGGGAGCCTGTTGCTGGATACTGCCGTGCAGTCAGAGTCGGTCAATTCATCGAGGTCGCTGGAACTACTGCTGTGGATGACCAAGGAAATTTCATTGGCGAAGGTGATGTAGTTGCTCAAACCCACTATGTCCTTGAGAAAATCCAACATGCAATAGAACAGGCAGGCGGCACCATGTCAGATGTAGTCCGTACTCGAATTTATGTTACCAATAGAGAATACATGATGGATGTTGCAAAGGTTCACGGTAAATTCTTCGGAGAGATATTGCCAGTCTCTACTGGAGTAGAGATTGGAGCCCTGGTAGATGATAGGTTACTGGTGGAAATTGAGGCAAGTGCGATAATTTCTGAGGCATAGCTAGTCTAACCTCTTCCACATGTTAGTCGTAAATAGTATAGGCTTTCATGCCATGGTTACTGCATGGAAAAGTCGTCGGTTGTTCGAATGTGGATTACCAACAAGAATGGCAGGGAGATTACAGCAGAGATGAGAGGAACCATGGAGGACTTTCTCTCGACTGCAATTCAAAATGGTTGTATTGGATCAACATTTGCCGAAGACAACGAACGCATCATTGCGTACACAAAATGGTCAAACGAGACTACATTGGAACAGTTTCGTTTGTCAGAAGACTACAAGACCAAAGAAGGAAAAATCATCCATGCATTTTCTGCCGCAGGTTTCGATATTCCTGACGATATACTGTTCTCCTCAACTGCAAAGATATTGTTCAGTAACTGAAGATTCCCTTGAAACCTGTTATGGATTAGAAGATGCGCTTTATCCAAGCATCTGCATCAATACTACCAGTATAGATTAGAATCCCGAGCAATAACACAGTGAAACCGGTCAGAAGCAGGACTTTGTTGATTGTACTCTTCAAAAATCCGCCAAACCAAATCGCTACATCCTTACTACCTTGAGCTACAACCGTCGCTGCTTCTGCAATATGCTCAGAAGCTTCCTCGAAAGATGGTAATTCCAGCTTTGTTGATTGATCGATATTTGTCACAGTGGTGTGATGATGAACATCACCTGTATGGACATCTCCCATGACAACGGAATCTTGGATCTCTCCATCGTTCTCCATAGCAATTCCTCAACATCAGGCGATACGCTCGACAGTTTCTGGGGTGATTCCTTCTTGTGGAGTAACTCTGTATACCATAATCGAAAGATTCTCAGGCGCGTTGCGGAATTTGGATACGATCATCGAAGTTTCGAAATCTGAACCGATAGTCCTGACTTTGAAATCACAGACCATGTCTGCAATTGCAGCCATTTCCTGCTTGATTGCAGGAGTAATCGTATCGTTTGAAACGGTAATGAACAAGATTCCTCGATACAATTGTGTGTGAGCTTGCATCATTCTTAGCATGGCGACAACACGACCAGGGTCTTCTCTTTGCATGAAGAAATCTAGCGAATCGATAACCGCTCTGAAATATGGGCCCATTGCCATAATTTCATTTGTCATCTCGGTCAAGAAATCTTGGGTATTATCGTCGACGAACCTAGTTTGAGCCAGTCTCTGGATATCTGGTAACTTGAAACCTTCAAGTCGGTACCTACTTGCAAGCAACTCCTTTTCCAATACTCTAGCGTTGTATTCCTCTCCAAGAGTCCTAACTGCAATATCGGTTGGCCAACTATACTTGTTGAATACACGAGCAATCTCCAATTGACTCTCGTTTGTGGAAATGAACAGAGTGTTGTCTGGTTCTTCAGCAGGTGAAGTGAACTGTTTTGCAAACAATTCAGAACCAGAACCAACATCGGTGAAACCTACGACCAAAAATCCTCTAGGTACGCCACCATACATCGCATTGTCGAATTTTGGAACTCCAAAGCTTCCTACGGAACCAAAGAACTCTTCATCTTCAGGGTCGAATTTCATCTGTTTATTCATTCAAACCACCTCAGTGAATGACCACCTGTCCACGGTCGATTAAATCTGTACAATAGAGATCTAGATTAGCTAAAACTGTTGGAGGCACCTGATCTGGTACGTTCAATATGATTGAAAGAACTTCACGCTGACGGAAGGTATTGATGAAGGTGTGGAGATACTCGGCTAGCATCCTTTCTTCATTGTAAATTGCGAGTGCGTTTACAGAATCGATAATCACAAAGTTTCGCTCATTTGATGCGATTCTCAGAGTATATAGAGTGCGTAATAGAACGCTCTCTAGCATGATTGGGCTGTCGATAAAGGCAATATTCTGGTATGGTACATCGGTACCGCCCAAAATACCTGAGGAAACCAAATCGATGAATTGGATATGAGATACATCTACACCGATTGCTTCGAATGCTTCGATAATCTCAACCGCACCCCTGGTAGCACAAATGTAGACTCCTCCCATTTCGAACATCTGCATAAGGGGAATAAGCGTTGATGCAGTAACCATAAACGCGTTTGAGTTGCCGCACCTAACCTGAACTGAAGAGTTCAAACTGACCTCGGTTAATTGCTCGGCGATTCGTTGATCTAATTCGAACATGATCATGACCCCCATCGGCTCTGTTTGTCGCTAATCGCACCCCATTTGAGCATCGGGGTTAGCATAACTCCTAGCGGAGTTAACTCGATGGAATGTTTAGCTCTACTATGTGCAGTACCACGCATTTTCACAACTTGAAGGAAACGAAGTAAGTGCCCCATTCTCTCTACATCGCCCATGACAATGATGCCATCTGCGATTGCCTCTTCTACTCCGAATGAGGACCAGTGAGCGTTTTCTGTTGCCGAAGTAATCTCGGAAATCAGGATTGTAGTGCAACCTAATGTTGCTAACTTCTTACCCAATGTGAACAAGAAATCACGAATCAACTGTTCACTCTTAATCTTGTAACAGAGCGTGGTTACCGAGTCGATTACAAGTCGAGTTACACCGATTGTATTCACGATGTCGACAATGGCTTTGATCAATGCGTGAACGTCATCTAAGTCAAATGATGACTTATCGAGCCCAAGCCATGAGTATAGTACGTCCATATCGAATACGTTAATCAAACCAGAATCGATCATATTCATGTCAAAGAATGCATATTGCCTAATGTTTTCCAGTAATTTTACACTTGGCTCAGTAGCAGTAAAATGCGCACAAGCCTCACCTGCTAATGCGCCTCTTACGAGGAATTCCATGCCGAATGTGGTCTTACCTGAACCACAAGTTCCTGCAGCAAGAACTGTAGAGCCATATGGTATTCCTCCACGCAGGATTTCATCCATGCCATGTATACCGGTGATACAACGGTCTCGGCTGTATACAGTTGAAGGTTGCATCGTGACCGGACAAAGCCAGAACCTCGGGGTAATTGAAGCATACGCTGAAACTACTCATGCATCTCCCGGAGTAGGGTTGCTAGAAACATTCCAAGATGATGATGATGAAGGCGGACCTCCATTCCATACCAATACCGAATCGAGAAGTATTCCTGAACTGGAATCCCACTCTACTTTGCACACCTGACTTGTAACAGAAGACCCTTCCTCAGCAAATAGCATTCGCAATCGCCCAGAGTTATCATCTAAGCCATCGAGTGAACCATAGCCAAGGAATCCATTGGCTCCCAAGTCATAGATTACACTTGCATTGCCTAATTCTTGGTTGGAAGGATCGCCACTGAACAGGGCTACCTCGCCTCCCGGAATAACACCGCTTTGATACAGGTATGTCATCGAACCAGAGGTTCCAGCTCTTTCAAATGACCAACCTCGCAAGGATAGTGCAAAACTATTCTGATTCTCTACTTCAATCCATTCCGGTCCTCCGGAAGATGGTCGTGGTGAAACCTCGGTGATTCTCAGCATACGAGGAGTATCTGCCCCATTATGGACTTCCAAGCTGACACTCATCTCCTCTCCATCCACAATAAATGACCTGCTGGCAATCGAGGAAGTAGATGCAGTACTTCGGTCAGAACCTCCATCGAAAATAATCAATCCTACTCTATCCGCATCATCACTAGACTCGACTTTGATTACCAATCGAATCTGCTGGTCTCCAGGGATTCCTAAGCCATTAGCGACGCTCTCTACTGTGACTTTGGAAAGTGCTGCAACTCGATTTAAGTCTAGGACTCCATCCAATACAATTCCAGGTTGAATTGCACCTTCATACAATTCGGTAGCATCGACAAGATGCCAGTCTTTTGTTGAATTCGAACTATCTCTAGCTCCGTCTTGGTAAGGAACGAACCAACCTTCTGAACCTGTCAAGCGATCTAATCCATCAACCGCTGAACGGTCGAGCAAATCGGTATGCGGATCATTACTTCCTAACTCAAGTTGTACCAAGGACATAAACGCGGTCAATATCATCAGAAATAGTGTAAATGCAGATAGAAATTCGACGACCGCAACAATTGCCTCTTCGTCATCTCGAAGAGGTTTGGCACGGCCCAATGACCTCTGCATATGATTGGGCAGACATAAGACGTCCAAGAGTGTGTCGCCCGCTAAACCCGCATTCCTACGGAATGAGCACGATAATCGCAAAGGTCACCGTGGGGTATATCAGTGGTGAATGGCAGCCAATACATGATGTCCAGAGCAGATGCTGTCAACAGCAATACCTCCCATCGTGGAAGTATTGGCTTAGTTGCCCTTCTTTTGCTATCAGTTCTTGGCGGAATTATCAGTGCTCCAGTAGCATCGGCAAACTTTGCCGGAGACCTGGAAATCACTGAGTCAACATCTCCAAAAAACGGCTCTGTGATTTCATCTTGGGATCCAATTAGTCTAGAAGTAAAAGTCACGAATACTGGATTCGTATACAACACCGACACCAGAATTATCGAGTGGTATATCTGTGAAGGAATAAAAGATGAATTGAGTTGCATAAGCTCCAATGAGGATTCTGGAACTGGAATAGTCGAAGCAATCCCTGTAGACCAGTTTACTACTTTCACATTTGACCAAACATTTTCTCCAGATGGAGATGAAGGGAATTATACCGCAGTGTTTAGATTCCAAGATGATGATTACATCACTTCTAACGATGTACTAATTACGAATTTCAGGCTTACAACAAGCCTTGTCGATGTTTCAGTAGCTGCTCAAAACCCTGTATCACAACTTACTGGACTAGCGGTGTATGATGGCGAAAAAATCCTCAACACCAACACCGACTACAACATGAGTCTCTCAGGAATTGTGACAAGTTGTGGTGCTTGTGGACTAGTTGCTGATATTGGTTGGAAACTATTCAATGAATCTGGAATCGAAGTCGCTAATTCTAGCTTGCAGTATTCCAATCTCCCATCATGGGGAGAAGCGAGTTTCCAGAGAGATTTACCTCCACTAAATCATGATGAGGAGGGGGAATTCACATTCCTGTTTGGATTGGTTAACTCAAGCGGAACTCCTGAAGGAGATATGAATGACTACAACGATGTACAGAGTGTCCAAGTTATCTTTGATGATACAGTAGACATCAAAGTGGCTTCACTATCGCCACTTCACGCACCCACATCTACAACATACTTCTATGGAAATGACAGCGTTGCAGCAAGTATTAGCAATCAGGGTAACGTTACTGTATACGAACCTCTGGTCAGGTTCACGGTAAGTGACTTGTTTGGAGAGATACAATCAGAAGAAGATTGTAGACCCGATGAAATCCTACCTGGCCACTCCTTCACATGCATCTTCGATTTGGGTTACCTAGGAGATAAAGAGTTGAAGGTTTATGCTAATGAGATTCTAACCGAAGGTAGCGATGCAAAACCTGCAGACAATACGATTACTACAATTTCAGAAGTAGTCGCCAGCAGCATTAATCCAGTAATTGAACAATCCAACTTCTATGGCCAATATCAGACATCTGACGTCATTGAATTCAATACAAGAATTTCTCCAACAGCCGCAGCGCCTCTCGAATATTCTTGGTGGATGAGTGGAATTTTCCCGCTCGGCACTGGTAAACAATTCAATTTGACAGCAGAAACTATTGGACTTGGTGAACATTACATCAGCGTTAGAGTAACAGATTCTCTACAAACTATGGAAACTGCATCTACAATAATTACAGTATACAATAGCACGGATATTTCTCAAGGAACATGGATGAATGGAACTGCGATTACAACAACTCATGCTGCTGCAAATGTGGAGTATGATTATCCAATCCCGGGAGTAACCTACAGCGCAGGAGAAGGCGTAGATGCACTTCTGATTATGTCAGTTGATGTAGATACAACCGAATTGGATGAAACCGACCCCGGATTAGATTACATGGAGTTCGATTTGAATATCTCTCAACTTATTCCAGATAATATTCCAAGAGAATCGATTGCGATTCACCAACTGTATGGGATGGATCAAGTTGATTGGGGAACATTGGATGGCGAGAATTACTTCGAACTAATTGATGAACATACGATTAGAGTACATCTGATCGAGAATATGGATTTGCTAATCATGGGAGAACTTCCTCCACCTGAAATTGAATCTGGTGAGCCGGAGATTACTTTGTTACCCGATGGTGAAATGAGAATTGATTGGGAGCCATCGGGCGATCTTCAGAATCCATATTTCGGTGGTTGGAAAATATTCAAAGTAACAGGAAATGATGGCGGGTCTACATACTTCCCAGACCCTGAAGAAACAACTAGTGCATTCATTTGGAATGGATTGATGTCAGGCAACTTAGTCGCTAACCTTTCAGGAACTACTTCTTCATGGACTGACGAGTCAGGGTTGCCAACTGGAACATGTGTGTCCTATGCATTGATGCCAATGGATAGAGCCGGAGTTCCCAGTCCACTACAAGGCAAGGTCACTAGAGTAGATGGTTCTCCAGGATTGGAATGTGGTGATGCGATTGATCCAACATCAGAGGTTAGTTCATTCAAGCATTCAGTAGAATACAATAACGATACTGCATGCCTCGAATTGAATAAAGATTGGAATAGTTGTTACGAACTTACACTCTCTTGGATTTGGCCAGATCATGAACCTGAAGGCAATATCTCCTGGAATTTGTACAGAATCGAACAGAGGCCAGATGAAATTGATATCAAGGTCCTAGACCCAATCGCTACTGATTTGGTGAATGTACCTGGTGAAACAGGATATTATTGGCAAAATGGAACAGACTCAGATGGAATCAGACCAACTCGTACCTATTACTACATCCTGGCACCAGTCGATTGGGTTGGTAACGAACAAACGTTCGTAGATTATCCATCATCAAATGTAGAAAGAGTTCACATCAAGGATGAATATTGGAATTATAACCAACACAGAATTCCTGAGCCACCTGCTCCAGAAGAGCCACCTTATGGCATTGAATGGCTCGGTGA
>MDSZ01120994.1_pt1 | contig 13064 bp, 11 predicted proteins | sample 811201 | NCBI WGS metagenome assembly MDSZ01 (sample SAMN05326647, study PRJNA326480) | marine metagenome | isolation source: seawater | place: Indian Ocean: North | collected 2010
GATAAACGGCACACTGCTCAAAGGTTAGACTCTTCCAACCAAGGCTGTGGAATAGGTCGAGTGAGAAAATCCGTTCGACGCCGTCAGCACGAACATAGGTTTCCAGTTTAGTAAATAGGCAATAACCGAAAATTTGCCAATTCATTTTGATGATGATTACGAGTATTAAATGGATAATTAACCAGGGCATTGGAAACAACCATCCAATTGCCCCATACACGAATACAGTGAGGTGCATCAGCCATATCAGCCGGCCTAGTATTGCACGCATGATTCTCCGTCTCCAATCAATGCAATAGACTCTTGTTAGGTGGCGGACTCGCACATACATGCGCTGGTTCGCTTACAATGGAGATGCCGACGGCATATGCTCCATGGTGCAGTGGGGATTGGTGCATGGTATTGAGGGTCATCGAATCACCGGTGTCAAACGCGACATCAGACTCCTCGATAGAATAAATCCACAAGCTGGCGATGACATTGTGGTCATGGATATCTCATTGGCTCGAAACCATGACCTTGCTAGCGCTCTATCCCAAGAGCATCCAATTCTATGGTTCGATCATCACTTAGCGGGTGAAAAAATTGAGGCGATTGAGTGCCATATCAATACAGGGCCAAATGTTTGTACTGCAAGGATGGTTGAGTCATACCTCGGAGTTGAATCGGATTGGGCTCAGGTCGCATTACATGGAGATGGATTATCTCAACATTCCACAATGCCCGAATTCAAGGAATTGGGCGAGTTGTTGAATTACAATGGCTATGGTTCTACACTTTCTGATTTACATTTCCATCCTGATGAGTTAATGCTAGCCTGTTTACAAGCCGGAACTCCACAGCAATTCATGCAAACAGAGGTCTTCGCAAATTTGCGTAATGGGTTTGCAATGGATATGGAAAAATCAGCGTCGATAAAGATGGATTCTGGCATCCATATGTTGCCTGATGAACCATGGGCTCGGAGAGTGGTCGGAGTTCTCGCACACAGAATCAATGAATCAGGGTCCGGTCCGCATGTTATTGCTATCGACAAAGGAGAGACTTTGCAGGTGTCATTAAGGGGACAGCAAGGCATTGGTGAGTTAGCATCTATGTTCGGAGGCGGTGGCCGAGCAACCGCTGGTGGCATCGATTCTCTCCCGAAGGGAGAGGTGACAGCCTTGATGAATGAGGTCAACGCCCGCAGAACCACCTGAGGGGATGACATGCAAGATCGGATGACCCATCTTCAGAGATTGGAAGCCGAGGCTATCCACATCATGAGAGAGGTTGTCGCCGAAGCGGAAAATCCAGTCATGCTCTACTCCATTGGCAAAGATTCCTCCGTGATGTTACATATTGCCATGAAGGCATTCTATCCTGCAAAACCTCCATTCCCAATCATGCACATCGATACGATGTGGAAATTCTCAGAGATGATTCAGTTTAGAGATGATATCGCCAAGGAACTTGGACTGGATTTGATTGTACACATCAACCCTGAAGGAAAAGAAATGGGCATGGGTCCATTTTCTCATGGCTCAGCTATGCATACCGACGTAATGAAAACTCAAGGTTTGAAGCAAGCATTGGATGAACATGGTTTCGATGTGGCCTTTGGCGGAGCACGCCGTGATGAGGAAAAATCGAGAGCAAAAGAGCGAATCTTCTCTTTCCGTAATCAATCTCATCATTGGGATCCTAAGCGCCAAAGGCCGGAGCTGTGGAATGTATACAACGCTCGGAAAAATCAAGGCGAATCCATACGTGTATTCCCTCTTTCCAACTGGACTGAGTTAGATATCTGGCAGTACATCCATCTAGAAAACATACCAATTGTTCCGCTCTACTTGTCAAAGGAAAGACCGGTTGTAGAGAGAGATGGAGTTCTAATCTTGGTGGATGATGAGCGCCTTCCTCTAGAAGAAGGCGAAGAACCAATGATGAAGAAAGTTCGATTCCGAACTTTGGGATGTTATCCTCTAACAGGTGCGGTTGAATCTGATGCTGAGACGCTACCGCAGATTATCCAAGAGATGTTGTTGACTACAACTTCAGAGCGCGAAGGCCGAGTAATCGATTTCGATTCTACAGCTTCGATGGAGAAAAAGAAGAAAGAGGGGTATTTCTGATGGTACATGTCAGTGACCTCATCGCTACAGACATCGAGTCTTATCTCGCTGCTCACGAGCAAAAGGAGTTGTTGCGTTTCATTACATGCGGTTCAGTTGATGATGGTAAGAGCACTCTAATCGGTAGGATGCTATACGAATCTCACATGCTGTTCGATGATCATCTTGCAGCACTAGAAGCCGATTCGAAGAGGGTTGGAACTCAAGGCGAAGAAATCGACTTTGCACTACTTGTAGATGGTTTAGCTGCAGAAAGAGAGCAGGGAATTACCATCGATGTCGCATACCGATTTTTCTCAACCGACAAGAGAAAATACATTGTCGCCGATACTCCAGGTCATGAGGAATATACCAGAAATATGGCTACTGGTGCATCGACTGCAGATGTAGCAATTATTCTGGTCGATGCATCCCAAGGAGTGTTGACTCAAACACGACGTCATTCTTTCATCGTCTCGATGGTCGGTGTAAAGAGAGTACTTCTTGCAATTAACAAATTGGATTTGGTAGATTACTCAAAGGATGTTTTCGATTCAATCGAAGCGGATTATCGTGCCTTCGCTAAAGAAGCTCTGGATTTAGAAGACATAACTGCAGTTCCAATCTCGGCATTAAAGGGAGATAATGTAACAGATCCAAGCCCGAATATGCCGTGGTATGACGGCCCTTCGATTATGCAATATCTAGAGGGTGTTGAGGTCGCAACAACTTCTCAATCTCGTCCATTCCGTATGCCTGTTCAGTGGGTAAATCGTCCGGATAGAGAGTTCCGTGGATTCGCAGGTTTGATTGGAAGTGGAATAATTTCTACCGGCGACCGTGTCCGAGTTCTTCCGAGTGGAACCGAATCTACTGTCGCAAGAATAGTCACCTATGATGGCGATTTGGAAATGGCAGGAGCAGGGCGTTCAGTAACTCTAACCCTAAGCGATGAAATCGATATCTCTCGCGGTGATGTAATCACTTCGGCAGAATCACCATGTTCTACAGCAGACCAATTCCAAGCCAGAATCTTGTGGATGAATGAGAATGCGATGCTTCCTGGAAGACAGTATCTGGTCAAGGCTAATTCACAAACCACTGCGATGACCCTTGGTCGTCTGAAGTATCGCGTGGATGTCAATACACTAGAACAGATTCCTGCAAAAACCTTGGAGATGAATGAGATTGGTGTTTGCAATATCTCATTAGCGAGTCGAATGGCATTCGATCCATATGATCAAGATCCAACTATGGGAGGTTTCGTAGTAATCGATCGAATGACCAACGAAACCGTCGGAATGGGATTGGTCGATTTTGCTCTTCGTCGTGCTGATAACATTCATTGGCAGGCAATGGAAGTTGGAAAGGATTCACGCGCCGAACAGAAGTCACAGAAACCTCTCTTGATTTGGTTTACAGGTTTGTCAGGTTCTGGAAAGTCTAGCATCGCAAGTATTCTTGAGAAGAAATTGCAATCTTTGGGACGTCATACAATCACATTAGATGGTGACAATGTAAGGCATGGTTTGAATCGAGATCTTGGATTTACCAAGGCAGACCGCGTTGAGAACATTCGCCGAATATCAGAGGTCTCGAAGTTGATGCTAGATGCAGGATTAATCTGTATCACCTCATTCATTTCCCCATTCGCTAGCGAGAGGAATATGGCAAGGAATCTAGTTGGTGAAGGTGAATTTATCGAAGTCTTCGTCGACACTCCTTTGGAAGTGTGTGAACAAAGGGATGTCAAGGGATTATACGCTAAAGCAAGATCTGGTGAATTGACAAACTTCACCGGAATTTCAAGCCCGTATGAGATTCCTGAGTCTCCAGAAATACGCATTGATACTACAAGCATGAATGCTGAACAGGCTGCGGATTTGATCATCGATCATTTGAGCCTAGCTTGAATCCTTGATGCGACTTCATCCCATTGAAGTGAGTCTCGCAAAGTGGTTATTGCATTTGCAGATTCATCTAAATCTGATTGATTCAATGATGAGATGCTCGCAACGATGTCTTCAACACTCGTTCCTCGCATTGTAATCGCACCTTCGACATCGTCGAAGATTGGTATAGGAGTGACCGCAAGTGGACGACCAGATGCGACTCCCATGCGGACTGCGCCCGATGCGGACTCCTTGGTATTTTGATAAGGGAACACAAGCAGTTCACACTTGGCCAAGGTGGCAATAGCGACGTCATCATCTAAGAAATCGGTGATGAGTGTAACCTTCTCCTCGAGATTATTTTGGGAGATTAAAGCGCGCGCTTTATCCAGTGTTTTCCCTGTACCTTCCCTAGTAGCACACAGCATTAGCAATGAGTCCCAACCCGGTAAGCGAGCAAATGCTTCAATCAATTCGAGTTGACCTTTGTGAGGCAGTAAGAATCCGAAAGTCCCCATTGTTCTACCATTGGTATCTAGAGAAGTAGCATCGTCAGAAGGTGGTGGGTAAATGCCGTGAGGAATCATCACGACATTGTCTTCGATTCCGAGTGTTTTCAGGTTGGCTACATCTGCATTTGTGTGAACCATTACTGTATGGCAGGAGAGCAATCCATCGACTGCTTTCTCGATTCGTTTTGAAGGAAATACCAAGGAACGATCTCTGGTATTGTGCATGGTGATGAATACTTTGACATCCATCTCTGAAAGAGATAATAGCAATTTGTTCAGATACTTGAATCGCAACAACCCAGGTTGGTGTTGGATAACTAGAGTATCAATTCCTTTTACCGCAATTTGTGTGTACAAATTGTTGAAATCATCCGAGTCTCTTTCCCAACAAGGGATTGCTCCTTCGACCTCGCCTTCGCCGCTTTGACAAAGCACGACTACGTCATCGAATTGCTCTACCAAGAAACGAGAATAGGTCGCAATGCCACACCTGATTCCCCAGGTGGTCATCCAACCGATCATATCGCATCACAGTAGGTCTGCAAGCTCGTCCTGAATAATCTGGACTGCCTCAAGGATCTCGTCCTTGTGGCGAGCACCGGTGATTACCATCTTACCGGAACCGAAGATTAGACAGACAACCTTCGGGTAGTCTAGACGGTAGATTAGACCAGGGAATTGCTCTGGCTCGTACTCGACCTTGTCGAATGGAAGGTGGAAGGTCAACTTGTTCAGGTTCAACTTGCGTGGTAGACCAGCAAGTGCATCACCCTTCTTCAGACCTTGTAGGTCTCTGTCAGCTACACCATCGTAGTCTTCTGGGTAGTGTAGAGCATAGGTTGCGACCATGTTCTGAACTTCGATTTCAACATCCTTTAGATCCCATGTGGTAATTCCTGCATCGCGTAGATCGTTGATCATGCGCTCAATACCGGTGTGGATGTTATCTTCGTCCTTACCACCAGTACATACTGCACGGCCGGAGCGGAACATTAGGATTGCAAGCTTAGGGTCAGCAACACGGTAAACGACACCAGGGAATTGCTCAGGCTCATACTCACAGTTGAGTTGAATTGCAATATCTGGAAGGTCCAGTTCCTCGGCTACTCTTGTGCTGGCTACAACGTTAACTACAGTTAGACGATCTTCATCGTTCATAAACGGCCGATTATAAACCCCTATATAAGGAGCCGCTTTCAACCAAAGGGGTTCCAGATAGGAGATCCCAAGTCACATTCCACTTGCATTCCAGAGGATGCTAATTTGCTGATAATCGTGCGCCCTCCCGCCAATTCTATGGCTTCGCTAGTTAGTTTAGGATCACGAGTCAAAGCGATCATACAACCTCCTCCACCCGCTCCGGTTAACTTCACTCCGAGGGACGAAGGTGCTGCTGCTGAAATTAGTGTTTCAAGTTCAGGACATGACACACCTAAACTTCTCAATACCAGATGATTTTCTGTCATTGCTCTACCCACTGCTTCCATGTCTCCAGCAATCAGGGCATCAATGCCCCTTCTTGCGATAGTTCCTATCATCTCAATCTCCAACATCTTGGTTGGTTCAGCCTCAAGAGCTGCTGCCACTTTTGCAACCTGTTCAGAAGTTGGTGCATGGATTCCAGAGTTTCCAATTACCAACCAAACTTCTTCGGTTTCCTTAGGTAAATCAACCGAATGAACTTGCCATGAAACTCCATTTAACTCTCTGGAATAAAGCCATGAAAGATTTTCTTCAACCTGATTTGAGAGAACGATACAACCGCCGTGGGCGCAAGTACTGGAGTCCAGTGGCGACGCTCTTCCTCCTTGTGCGGCGGCTTCAACTGAGTGTGCTAGAATTGCACATTCATCAACATCTACTGCAGCATTACCAACCTCGATTGAGTCTCCCTTTTCAAAATCCCAAGGCCCGTTGTAGACCTGGTTAGGTCTTGCAGCAGTGAATCCCTCAGCCCAGTCATCATCCTTGATCTGTCGACCTCTGGCGCATCTAAGTGCAGCACTTGCAGCAACAGATAGGGCTGCAGAAGATCCGAGTCCGCTTGCAGGCGGAATTGTTCCACTGACCTTGATGGAGAGTGGCGGCCCATCTGCCCAAAGTCGTTGTTTCAGTGCCTCGACATGTGGGTGGCGACTCGGATTGAATCGCATTCCATCGATTCTCCAATCTTCGTTTTCTTCGAGGCTAATGGCTAGACGCGCATCGATTGCGACAGCGACTGCAGGTTGGCCATAGACGACCGCATGCTCTCCGAAGAGGATGCATTTCCCTGGGGCACTGGCCTGCACCATGATACCGTTGTGGAGATGGTAGTACTTCTCCGTTGGGTTGAAGGGGTGAGTCCACTTCGTGGACTTGATGCAACACCCACTGGATGTCACTTATGGCGGAATCCAAGGCTGGTACTTACTCTTGGCATTGGGCGTTGTTTCACTCGGTTTCTTCGGTTATCAGGTGATGAAGGCTACGCGTCTAGTAAGACTAGGTGCTAAGGATGCAAGGTTCGATTCTTGGGTTGCTCGATTAAAGGAGACTGCTAGCGTTTGGCTAGGTCAGCGCAAAGTATTGGAGGACCCGGTTGCTGGTGGAATGCACGTACTCATGTTCTGGGGATTCTTGATGTTGTCAACCGACATGTTCGATTTGGCATCAGGAAATAGATTCAGTGAACATGTGCTTCCAGAATCACTGAATGGGATTTGGAATTTAATGGTCGAAATCGGATATACAAGTGCACTAGTTGGTTGTTTCTTGGCACTCAACCGTCGTGTATTGTTCACTCCTGAGAAACTCAAGGGAAAGCCTCAGTTAGAAGGAAATGTAATTCTGTTGTTGATTATGACCATCTGTACTACCTCTTACGTTGTAGAAGCAGGTGAAGGACCTCATCCGACCTATGAGTTCCTTGGCGCATGGGTCGCAGAAAATTTCGCTCCAAGTCAAGGAATGGTGAATGCTGCATATTGGGCTCACATGCTGGCAATCTGTACATTCCTCTTCCTAATTCCTCTTTCAAAGCACATGCACCTGGTTATGGCACTACCAAATGTGTTCTTCTTTGACACCCAGCCTATGGCAAAGATGCGCCCATTACAGGTTGATGAAAATGGAACTGCTGTTTCATTGGATGAGTTAGATCTCGAGACCTTTGGGGCGGCACAATACACCCAACTCAGTTGGCGCAGTCTAATCGATGGTTGGGCTTGCACATCTTGTGCTCGTTGTCAAGACGTCTGTCCTGCATATGCATCTGGAAAGGGCCTCAATCCTATGCAAATTATCCATGATGTACGCGGCTATGCAAATGAACACGCACAACTCTTGTTCAAGGGAGAACAGCCAGAAGAGGACATCATTTCTCGATTCAGTGAAGAAGCGATTTGGGCTTGTACTACCTGTCACGCATGTGTAGATGTATGTCCAGTAAACATTGAACACGTTCCGAAACTAACCGATGCTCGCCGCCACTTGATGATGGAGAGAATGGAATTCGATGAAAAGGTCGAAGACACTGTAATGCCATTGATGATGACAATCGAGAATCTCGAGGGTGATTCAAACCCATACGGTATTCCAATGCACGAGAGAGGCGATTGGGCTGCTGACTTAGATGTCAAGGTTGCAGAGCCAGCTGAATACATTTACTTCGCAGGATGCGCAGCTTCTTTCGATGAGCGAAACAAGAAGGTTGCAAGAGATACAATCTCCATCATGAAGGAAGCAGGATTGGATGTTGGTATTCTAGGAATGCAAGAAGGATGCAGTGGAGACGCTGCTCGTCGTGCTGGAAACGAATACCTGTTCCAGATGCTTGCAGAAACCAACTTAGCGACTTTCGAAGAGATTGGAGTCAAGAAGATTGTATCATCATGTCCTCACTGTTTCCACACCTTGGGAACCGAATACAAGGACTTCGGAGGGCAAGATATCGAAGTCATGCACCACTCGCAACTGATCAATCATCTACAACAAGAAGGTAAACTTCCAGAACCTAAGCATGATGGGAAAATCACCTATCACGATCCATGTTACCTTGGACGAATTGGCGGAGAATTAGATGCGCCACGTGCAGCAATCGGTGGCGTAGATGTAGAAACGGAGAATCATGGCAGAGCATCATTCTGCTGTGGTGCTGGTGGAGCACAGATGTGGATGGAAGAACATGTTGACGAAGGATATGACCGTGTCAACATCATTCGCTCCAAGGAGTTAGCTGCAACCGGTGCTGACACCGTCGCAGTCGGTTGTCCATTTTGTTCCACTATGGTTACAGATGGTCTGTCTTCAATCGGTTCAGAGATGGAAGTCAAAGATATCGCAGAGATTGTCTGGGAACAAATCAAGGCAAACGATGCAAAGATTCAGGCAGCCAAGTCAGAAGAGGAGTGACCCAGTCACATCGAGGTCTTGAATTCCCTCTCCGAAAGCAGCTCTTTCGTCTTCGGTCATATCTCCACATTCTAGTGAGTAGTCGAGTAATGAAGAGACTGCTTCAGGGTGGAATTGCACTGTACGGATAGGTCTATCAGGATGGATGCATGCTGCGATTTTACAATGCTCTGCGGAACCTATAACCTGCATTTCACCAGAATCGACAACGTGGTCTTGATGAGTAAACAATTGATTGACTATGTCACCATTTTCGTAACTGACGGGTGCGATGAAATGACTCCCTTCCTGCGCTCTCTCAACCTTACCTCCTAGAGCATGACATATGATTTGGTGGCCAAAGCAAATGCCGTATATAGCTCCATCATGGTTACGAATCAACTCTACAACTTCCTCCATCCAATCTTCCCACATTGAAACATTCCTTCTGGAACCTGTAATGAATACAATATCAGAAGGAATGGGAGAATTGATTCTTCGTCCATAAGAATAGTCTCGTGGTTCATCGGTGTGTGGTGCCCACAACAATACTTCGTGGTCAGGGAAATGTCGCACGATTTCAGCTGTGCCATGTTCTCCAAATGCTTCACGCTCGGCTAGAAGATCGACAACTAGCAAACTTGGCATGTTAAGCCGTTGGTAGCGGTGGTTTTCATCTCTTACTCTTCTTGATCGGAAGGAGATTCTATGTCGAACTCAAATGATGCTAGGGTTAGGAAAAATCCGATTGCTAGAAGATATTCCGCAGGTGCAGCGTAGTCAATCCAATGCTGTACCTCGCTCATTGTATCTAGCGAGTTTAATGCTTCGGGATTTTCAATGAAGGCTTCTCCCATCGACCAAGACATTACTGCAAAAGCGATGAATGACAAGCTAATACTAGCATATCTCAATTTCTTCCCAAACCGATTTCCATCACTTATCGCAATGTGGGTAATCACTCCCCATGCAAGTCCAAAATGAAACACATTGAGTGCGGTTACAACATGTAATTCCAGATGGTCATACATGTCCAGGAATGACATGGCTGTAAGATTCCCACCAACCCATAAGCCGCAAACAAGTGCAGCGAAAATCCACAATTTTCTTGCGGTTTCTTTTCTCACTTGGTACAATCTCCATGAAGTCCAACAAAGGACCAATCCTGTCACTGAAAGCCCGATGGTGAATATCCATCGCTCTAAACCGGGATGGTCAGTCTCTGAAATGAAAAATGGGAAAGCACGGTTGTTACCTGAAAGGATGTGAACGATTGTCGATAATGTGATTGTGACTGCAGGAATTGCCCATCCGAGCCTTGCTGCAAGCCTGTCTTCGATCATCTGTAAGCCTCCACCGTGTCATGAATACAATCATCATAGGACTTCCAAGTCAGACCTAATTCATCTTCTGCCTTTTTGCTTGAGTATTTTGAATCACCCTTGGAGAAAGATTTGGCTGCGGAACGAGTAAGCAATCTTTTGCCGGTGAACAAGCCCATGAACCAGTCTTGTAGTACAACTACTGGCAATAGCCAAAGAGGAATCCCAAATCTTGGGAATTTCATTTTCGGGTACAATTTCTTCGCACGTTTCAACAAATCGTGGATGTTTCCATCTTGGTATGGAGCCAGTAAATACCTTCCATTTGCCTCATCAATCTCATATGCCATTCGGTGCGCTGTGGCCACATCATCGACATGAACGAATGCAAGAGGAATCTTTGGGACAACCGGATATTTACCTTTCATAGCATCTCCAATGATATCTGTTGAAGGGGTTGGGCGAGAGAATGAGCCGCCAAGTACACCACTTGGATTGATAACGCGCAAATCTAAGCCTAATTCCTCAGCAAGTTCCCAAGCAAGATTTTCTGATTCAGTTTTCGCTTGAGTATAAGGAAGAGAGAAGTTGTCATTCCAATTAGATTCATCCTTCACTACTCCCTTTGGAGTTGATCCAATTGCAGCAACGGATGATGTGTAAACAATTCGCTTGATTCCAGCCTTAACCGCTGCTCTAAACACGATTTCAGTACCTTTGTTTGCAGTGTCCAAAATGACTTGGCCATCACCGCTGGTGGCGTAAATAGTTGCAAGATGAAATAGTCCAACAGCACCTTCGAGAGCCTTATCCCAGCATTGTTCATCTAGAACATCTGCTTCTACAAACTCCATTTCTAATTCAGGTGCTTTATCCAGAGAGCGCACGGTTCCTCGAACAGTATATCCGTTCTCTAGCAGTTGCCTACACAAATTATTGCCGATGTGCCCATTAGCACCGGTTACGACAACTAGGCCCTCCATGAAATACCCCTCCTGTACATTCTGAATCACACCATTGTTTGAATATATGTGTGCCACCCCGCCGAATGATGCCTCTGCGTGTACATGACACAAGACGCCGGGAAAAGGTGGATTTCACCACCATGAATCCCGGTATTGTCAACATGTATGTTTGTGGCGTTACAGTGTACGATTTGTGCCACTTGGGGCATGCGCGTTGTTACTTGTCATTCGATCTAATTCATCGTTGGTTAGAGAAGTCAGGATACGATGTCAACTATGTTCAGAATTTCACCGACATCGATGACAAAATCATCAACCGCGCCAATGAAACCGGTGAAGATTGGCGCGAGTTGGTAGAGAATAATATTGCAACATATTACCGTGATATGGATGCATTGAACATCCTCCGTGCAGATTCCTACCCAAGATGTACCGAGTATGTCGATGACATGATTAGAATCACTCAAGATTTAATCGACAAAGGAAACGCTTACGCAGCGGATGATGGCGTATACTTCAGCGTCGAAAGCGCTCCTGAAAAGTATGGTCAGTTAACAGGTCAGAATATCGATGCTGTACGCAGCGGTGCAGGAGGAAGGGTCGATGGAACTGGATCTGGAAAGAGAGATCACAAGGACTTCGCTCTTTGGAAAGCAGCAAAGCCTGGAGAGCCTACTTGGGATTCTCCTTGGGGGCCAGGTCGACCAGGATGGCACATCGAGTGTACAGCGATGAGCATGGATGCCTTCGGGCAACAATTCGATATTCACGGCGGCGGCCATGACCTTCTCTTCCCTCATCATGAGGCTGAGATTTTCCAAGGTGAATGTCACACAGGATGTTCACCTGTCGTGCATCATTGGTTACACAATGGTTTCGTGAATATCGATGGTGAAAAAATGAGTAAGTCCCTAGGTAACTTCTGGACTATCAAAGATATTCTAGAGAAAGTTGACCCCCTTGTATTGAGGTTGTCTCTAATCAATGCCCATTATCGTTCACCAATTGACATGAATGAACAATTGCTCAAGGATGCACAAAAGAACCATGACAGGTTAGTGAGTGTATATCGTGCCGCTCTCGAATTGATGGGAGAAAACTGCCCTCCATTGCCAGAAGGGGATGTAATGTCACAAGTCCCGATTGTCAAGAGCCTCGGGTTGTTGGAAAAAATGGCTCAGGGATTCGCTAGAGCAATGGATGACGATTTCAATTCAAGGGAAGCTGTGGCTAAAGTTCTCGGTGCATTGCGAGAAATGAGTAAGATGTTAGGTGAATTGGAAGGAGATGATCTCGGAGCATATGCCATTCACTGTGTGGAGTGGCTTGAGGATACTGCCGGAGCAGTCCTCGGAGTTCTTCCAAGTCGAGAAAGTGCACTCGCTGAGCCAGAAGAGGACCCTCGTAAGGCAGAGATTGCGGAACAAGTAGAGGCGTTAATCGCTCAGAGAACCGCTGCTAGGGAGGCCAAGGATTGGTCAGCAGCTGACGCAATCCGTGATCAATTGAATCAACTCGGAGTTGTTGTTACCGACACCGCTGAGGGCCCAGTTTGGGATCTTGCCTAATCTTTCGGCGGTTCCATCGGTGGAAGTTCAGGTACGAATTGCTGTTCAACAAACACCATATCTTCCTGTTCTCTTGAGAAATACATCACAGTGATGACTCCAATGATTAGGACTCCCATTGCAATAGATAGCCACAGTACTACGTCTGTATCACCATTAGGTTTAGCACTTGATTGAGAATCTTTACTATCATCACATATGCCAACACATGGCCCATCGCCTGTTTCATTTCCAGGCTCAGGCTCAGGTTCTGGCTCAGGTTCTGGCTCAGGCTCGGGTTCTGGCTCAGGTTCTGGTTCAGGTTCACTGTAGTTTGCCTCAGGACCATCTGAAATTGGAAC
>MDSZ01124464.1_pt1 | contig 13064 bp, 27 predicted proteins | sample 811201 | NCBI WGS metagenome assembly MDSZ01 (sample SAMN05326647, study PRJNA326480) | marine metagenome | isolation source: seawater | place: Indian Ocean: North | collected 2010
ACACCTTCAATTTTTAAATGAGTTATTGCAGCACCAGGGATACTTGTAAGTAATACTCTTCTCATTGCATTACCTAAAGTTATGCCATATCCTCTACTTAATGGCTCAATAGTAAATTGGCCATTAGTTTTTGATAAAGATGCTTCATCAGTTTGAACTTTTAAATTAAATGATTTATCCATTGATAACTTATCCTTTTTCTTATCTTAATTTATTTAGAGTATAGCTCTACTACTAGCTGCTCATTTACTGTTAAATTCATTTGATCCCTTTCAGGAACATTTAAAAATGTACCTGTCATTTTTGCCTTATCTAAACTAAGCCAAGGGAGATCGAGATCTCCTTTTATAGTTCTAATAGAACTTAAAATAATATCCATTTTTTTACTTCTATCTCTTACTACAATAGTATCACCAGGCTTTAATAAAAATGATGGAATATTCACAGCAATGCCGTTAATTAAAAAGTGCTTGTGACTCACTAATTGTCTAGCAGCAGGCCGGGTGGGAGCAAAACCAAGTCTAAAAACGACATTGTCAAGCCTACTTTCAAGCAATTGAAGCATGTTTGTACCAGTCTCACCTTTAAGTTTCTCAGCTTTTTTAAACGTTATTCTAAACTGTTTTTCAAGTAAACCATACATGAACTTAATTTTTTGCTTTTCTTGAAGTTGGGTACCATAATTAGAAACTTTACCTCTTCTTGATTGTGCATGCTGGCCTGGGCCATAAGGCTTTCGGTTAAGTAACTTATCATATTTTGGATTACCAAAGATATTCTCACCGAATTTTCTTACTAGCTTTCCTCTGGGTGTATTCATTTTTGCCATATCAAACTTTCACTTTCAATTTTAATTATACTCGTCTTCTTTTAGGAGGACGACAACCATTGTGAGGAAGAGGAGTAACATCTTTTATTGAGGTTATTTGCAAACCCGAAACAGCCAATGCTCTTATAGCAGATTCTCTTCCAGCTCCAGGTCCCTTTACTTCAACAGAAATACTTGATATCCCTAGAGAAAGAGCTGTTTCAGCTACTTTTTGTGCAGTTAAAGTAGCAGCATAGGCTGTACTTTTTCTAGAGCCCTTAAATCCTGATGAGCCAGCTTTTTGCCATACCAACACATTCCCATACTTGTCAGAAATTGTAACATGTGTATTGTTAAAAGTTGATTTAATGTGCGCAACAGCGTTGGAATCAACTACTTTTTTCTTTTTTTTCTGTTTTTTCTCAGCCAAAATTTTACCTCAAATCCTAGTTTATATAGCTTTCTTTCCTAAACCTATAGTTCTTTTTTTACCTTTGCGAGTTCTTGCATTCGTTTTTGTTCTTTGTCCATTCGCAGGAAGACCACGCCTATGCCTTAGACCTCTATATGCACCAACGTCTTTAAGTCTTTTAATATTCATGGCATTAAAAGAACGTAGCTCACCCTCAAAATTTAAATCTAAAGAGCCTATAATTTCTCTGATAGCACTAATCTGTTTCTCGCTTAGTTCTTGAACTCTCTTATCAGTATCTATCTTTGCAGTTTTACATATTTCTAATGCAGTTGACATTCCAATACCGTGAATATAGCAGAGAGAAAAAGCAATTTTCTTATTTCTTGGTATATCCACACCTACTATTCTAGCCATTGTATTATCCTTGCCTTTGTTTATGCTTCGGGTTCTCGCATATCACTAATACGATTCCCTTTCGTTTTACTATTTTACATTTTGCACACATTTTTTTTACGGATGCTCGAACTTTCATAAATTATTTCTTTCTGTATACGATTCTAGCTCTGGACAAGTCATATGGACTCATTTCAAGTGTTACTACATCACCAGGCAATATTTTAATAAAATGCATTCTCATTTTACCACTAACATGCGCCAATACAGTATGAATTTCGCCACCAATTTCAACATCAACACGAAACATTGCATTAGGCAAAGTCTCTTTGATAGTACCATCGATAGTGATCGCTTTTTCTTTAGCCATTTTAACTAACCTTACTTAATATTTTTGGACCATCCTCTAATATTGCTATCGTATGTTCAAAATGAGCTGATGCTTTACCATCAGCTGTTAGAATAGTCCATCCGTCTTTAGCGGTGTATACTTCCCTTCCTCCAAGGTTAATCATTGGCTCAATAGCTATACACATTCCAGTGTGAAGTTTATAACCTTGATTAGGAACACCATAATTAGGAACTTGTGGTTCTTCATGTAAATTCTCACCAATTCCATGCCCAACTAGTTCTCTGACAACAGAGAAACCATTAGATTCAGCATGGGTCTGCACAGCATGTCCAATATCTCCAACATAATTACCGGAAACTGCTTTTTCAATACCTTTATATAAAGACTCCTCAGTAATTTTAACTAATTTTTCCTTCTCAGTGCTTATTTTGCCTATAGAAAAAGTTTTTGCGTGATCACCATAATACCCATTTAATTCTGCACCACAATCTATACCAACAATTTGACCTTCTTTTAACTCAATATCACCAGGAATTCCATGAACCACTGCATCCTCGATCGAAATACAAAGTGTGGAAGGAAAACCCATGTAACCTTTAAATGCTGGTCGAGCTCCTCTAGATTTTATGTAATTTTCAGCTTTCTTATCTAAATCAGAAATCAAGGCACCAGGAACAACAAATTCGGTAAGCATATCAATCGTATCAGCTACAATCTGACAACTTTCAGATATCATTTCAATTTCATTTTCTGAACGTTTATAAACCATTATGCCCTTCTCCTACCGCGAATTTTACCTTTAGTGAGAAAACCATCATAATGACGCATCATCAAATGAGATTCTAGCTGTTGCAATGTATCTAAAGCAACGCCAACAATGATAAGTAAACTAGTACCACCGAAAAACGATGCAAAATCGTACTCGACATCCATAGTTTGCATTAGAATGTATGGGAATATAGCAACAAGTGCTAAAGCAATTGAACCTGGAAGAGTTACTCTTGATAGAATGTTATCAATATACTCAGAGGTCTTTTTCCCTGGCCTTACACCGGGGATAAAACCACCTTGCTGCTTCATCTGAGAACTTACTTGAACTGGATCAAATGCAATTGCAGTGTAAAAATAAGTAAAGAAAACTATCATTAATCCAAAAAATAACCAATAAACTGGATGTTCAAATGAAAACCACCTCATTATACTAGCAGAAAAATCACTATCGGAAAAAAATGTTGAAATTGTACTAGGAATGAACATAATTGATTGAGCAAAAATAATTGGCATTACACCTGCTGTATTAACCCTAAGTGGGATGTGTGTATTTTGTCCTCCATACACTTTCCTACCAACTACTCTTTTTGCGTATTGAACAGGGATTTTTCTTGTACCTTGGGTTAAAAGAACAACAAAGCATATAACTAAAAACAAAATCCCCATCAAAATTATTTCAGAAATGAATAATTTCTCTCCTGCAATGACAGCCCTAACTTCATTACCTATAACGAAAGGTAAACGAGAAATTATACCAACCATAATTATGAGCGATATACCATTACCTATTCCGCTTTCAGTAACCTTTTCACCCATCCACATAAGCAGTATTGTGCCTGTAACCATGCTTACTATGGCAGTAAAAACAAATAAAAAGCCAGGGTTTATTACTACCTGCAACTCTTTTTCTAAAAAAACAGTCACGCCATAAGATTGCATAGCAGCAATTAAAACAGTGCCGTACCGAGTGATTTGTGTAATTTTTTTACGCCCTGCTTCACCTTCTTTTTGCAATCTTTGAAAATAGGGCAAAACAGATCCCATAAGTTGTATAATTATAGATGAAGATATGTAAGGCATTATTCCCAAAGAAAAAAGAGAGGCTTTTTCAAAAGCACCTCCAACAAACATATTAAATAAGCCAAATAATGTATCTTGCAATCTGTCAAAAGCACCCGCTAGGGCATTAGCATCTACTCCGGGAATAGGGATGTGAGCACCAATTCTGACTACAATCAAAATAGCAAAGGTAAAGAATATCTTATCTCTTAATTCAGGAATACTAAAAATTGTTCTGATTTTACCAATCATAAAATAGTTATTTCACCACCCGCTTTTTCAATTTTTTCTTTAGCTGACGCACTGAAGGCAGAAGCAGAAATTTTAATCTTTTTTTCAATTAACCCATTACCAAGAATCTTAACCGGTTTTAATGATGAACGAATGAGTCCAGAATCTTTCAAAGAAACGGGGTCAATAACTGAACCATCCTTAATAATGCTTATATCACCAATATTAACAATTTGAAATTTTTCTTTAAAAATGTTTGTAAACCCTCTTCTTGGCAATCTACGAGCAAGAGGCATTTGACCTCCTTCAAACCATGCCCTTTTTTTGTTTCCCGAGCGCTGCCCTGCACCCTTGTGTCCCCTTCCAGCAGTCTTGCCCAATCCTGAACCATGACCTCTACCAATTCTTTTTCTTTTTGAAACGGCGCCTTTTGTTGGTGACAGTGAATCTAATTTCATTTTTTTACCTCTGAAACATTTACTAGGAAATCAACTTTCTTCAACATTCCTCTAATCTGCGGTGTATCTGATTTAATTACATGTTGGTTAAGTTTTCTCAGACCTAATGCTATTACAGTTGCCTTAGCTTTAGGTTTATATCCAATCGGGCTCTTGATAAGCTTAATTTTCAACATATTAATTAAATACCTCTTTTAGTGTTATTTGCCTTTTATTTGCAATCGAGACAGCATCCTTTAAGTTCATCAATCCACTCAATGTTGCAAATACAAGATTCATAGCATTCTTTGATCCGTAACGCTTAGTTAATATATTTTGAATACCTACTTGCTCCATAACTGCTCTTACAGGGCCACCAGCTATTATTCCAGTACCGGCAGAAGCAGGCTTAAGCATTACCTTACTCGCACCATGTTTGCCAATTATTTTATGTGGAATAGTTCCATTAACTAATGGAACTTTAAACATATTTCTTTTAGCAATCTCTTTTCCTTTTTGGATACAAACTATAACTTCATTTGCTTTACCAATACCAACGCCAATATGGCCTTTACCATCACCAACAGCTACTAAAGCAGAAAATCTAAACCTTTTTCCTCTCGAGGTAACCTTGGCAGTCCTGTTTATTTTTATTACTGATTCTTCAAGTAAATCTAATTCAGATGGATTTATTGTTGACAATTTATACTCCTTTAAAATTCTAAACCTGCTTCACGAGCAGCATCAGCGAAAGCTTTAACACGACCATGAAAGGGGTAACCATTTCTATCAAAAACTACTTTTTCAATTTTATTCTTTACAGCTTTTTTAGCAATTACCTTACCAATAATTGTTGAAATCTCAGTCTTGTTTTTTAATGAGGCTATTTCTTTTTTAAGGCTAGCGTCTTTCGATGAAGCAGAGACAAGGGTCCTAGCTTCAAAATCATTTATAATTTGACTCTCAAAATGTCTATTACTTCTGTATATTACAAGCCTAAGATATTTTTCATGAAACATTGAAGAAGATTTACTTCTATTCCTTCTACGACTTTTTCTACGAACGTTATTGCTTAAAATACCCATTACTCACCAACTGTTTTACCCTGTTTAATTTTAACAAACTCATCCTTATATCTGACACCCTTACCTTTGTAAGGTTCAGGTTTCCTAAAAGACCTAATTTTTGATGCAACTGAGCCTACTAATTGCTTATCATTTCCCTTAACAGAAATAGTGGTGCGATCAGCCTCAATAGTAATTCCATCAGGAAAGTCAAAAAATATATCATGAGAATAACCCAACTGAAGTTTTAATCTACTACCTTGAACACTTGCTTGATACCCAACCCCGATAATTTCAAGATTTTTAACAAAACCAACAGAAGTACCAATAATCATATTATTAATAATTTGTCTTGTCGTACCATGCATTGATCGACTAACTGCACTATCATCTGCTCTATTAAAAATTATAGCATTATCATTAATAGCAATTTTAATATTTTCGTGAATGTGGTGTGTATAAGTCCCATTTTTACCAGAAACCTCAATAATAGTTCCATCAACCTTAACTGCTACCCCCTCAGGAATCGTGACTGGGTTATTTCCTATCCTAGACATATTTAAAATACCTCACAGAGCAGCTCTCCACCAACTTTTAATTTTGCTGCAGTTTTATTACTTATTACACCTTTTGAAGTGGAAAGTATGGAAATACCTAAACCATCAAGAACCCTTGGGATATCTTGACTATTTACATATATACGCTGGCCTGGTCGACTGCACCTTTTGATACTTTCGATCACTGATAAACCATTAAAATCATATTTTAAGAATATTCTAATTGTTTGAAAGCCCCCATTGTTAATAAAGAAAAAATCTTTTATGTATTTTTCCTCTTTCAAAACATAAGATATCCTTTTTTTCATGTTTGAAGAAGGAACATCCACCCATCTTTTTTCAGTGCGATAAGCATTTCTAATTCTAGTTAAAAAGTCTGCTATGGGATCACTCATTGACATATAATTTTCCTTACCAACTTGCTTTTGTTACACCAGGAATTTCACCATTGAGAGCCATCTCTCTGAAAGAAAGCCTGGATAATTTAAACCTCTTTATAACTCCTCTGGGCCTTCCAGTTTTAAAACATCTATTTCTGATGCGAATGCGACTAGATGACTTAGGCAATTTATCTAATTTCGCTACAGCAGATTCTTTTTCTTCAAATGAAGAATTTGGACTTTTTATAATATTTTTTAACTCAGACCTCAAAGAAGCATATTTTTGAACATTACGGATTAATTTGAACTCACGAACTATTTTTGATTTTTTTGCCATTATGCAACCTCATCAATTGTGTTTTTTACAGGTTTGTCTCTTAGAGGAAAACCAAATTCTTTTAAAAGCCAATATGCTTCTTCATCAGAATCAGCAGAAGTACTGATTGTTACATTTAACCCTCTAACAGAATCGATATCATCATAATTAATTTCTGTGAAAATAATCTGCTCTTTAATTCCAAAATTGTAGTTACCTCTACCATCAAAAGACTTAAATGAGAGCCCTCTAAAATCTCTACTCCTTGGAAGTGCAATACATGTTAATCTTTCAAAAAATTCATACATTTTTAAAGCTCTCAATGTCACCTTGCAACCAACTGGAAAACCCTTTCTAATTTTAAAATTTGAGATATCCGATTTAGATTTAGTAACAACAGGTTTTTGACCAGTTATAAGCTCAAGCTCCCTAATAGCACTATCAAGCTTCTTACTATTAGTCTTAGCATCACCAAGTCCCATATTTAGCGAAATTGATAGTAATTTTGGAACTTGCATTGTATTAACATAACTAAACCTAGAAATCATAGCAGGAACAACATTTTCTTTATATTGCCTTTTCATATTTGGCTGATATGTTTCACTTTTTTTCACTGCTTTTGATTTGCTATCTTTTTTCTTACTCATTGAATTTCAGACTCTTCATTTGTCTTCTTTAATATCCGAATTTTTGAACCATCATCAAGAATTTTATATCCCAATCTAGAAGCATTACCACCTTGAAGGATTAACACATTAGAAACATGTAACGACGCCTCCTTTTCAACGATGCCACCTTTAGGGTTTTCTTGTGTTGGTCTTGTAGATTTTTTTATGAAATTAACACCTTCAACAACTATCCTCTGACTTTTTGGAGACGAGTGTAAAACTTTACCCTCTTCGCCTTTGTGAGCGCCACTTATGACACGAACTTGCATACCTTTTTTAATTAACATTTAAAGCACCTCCGGAGCAAGTGAGACTATCCTCATGAAACCAGATTCTCTCAATTCTCTACCTACAGGACCAAATATTCTAGTACCCCTTGGCTCTCCTTGACTGTTCAATAACACAGCAGCGTTTTCATCAAACCTAATTGCACTGCCATCACGCCTACTGTATTCTTTTTTTGTTCGAACAACCACTGCGCGATGAACTTCCCCTTTATTTACCATCCCACCTGGAATAGCCTTTTTAACAGTAATAACAATCTGATCGCCAACACTGGCATATTTACGCCCTGAGCCTCCAAGAACTTTAAAACATAATATTTCCTTTGCTCCCGTATTGTCAGCTACTTTTAATCTAGTTTCTTGCTGTATCAATTTTTAACCTAAACTTTTTGATTCTTGTAAAATTTCACTAACGCGCCACCTTTTATTTTTACTTATTGGCTTTGTAGCTGTTATTCTCACAACATCACCAACTTTTGGAACAACTTCGTTAACATGAGAAAGAAACTTCTTATGCTTTTTGATTCTTTTTTTGTAAACGGGGTGAGCGACCAATCTAACGATCTCTACACTAACAGTATCCTGCATTCCTGCAGAGACTACTTTTCCGATTAAATTTTGTTTAATTTTTCTATCAGACATTTATCTTAACACCTAGTAATATTATGAGGCTCTGGCCTCCGTTATTAAAGTTTTAATTCTAGCAATATTTTTTCTAGTTTTTTTAATTTGAGATAAATCTTCTAGTTGCTGCATTGACTTTTGGAATACTAAGTTTTGAAGAGACTCCTGATTATCAACAAGCTGGGTATGTAATTCCTTAATTTGATCATTATTCTTTTTATCTTCAGACATAACTACAAAGGCCTCCTTTCAACTAACTTAGTTTTAATTGGCAATTTGTGACCTGCATTCCTAAAAGCTTCTTCAGCAGATTCTCTATCAACCCCTTCAATTTCAAATAAAATTCTACCCGGCCTAACAACAGAGACCCAGTGATCTAATGAACCTTTACCTTTTCCCATCCTTGTTTCAGCAGGCTTAGCTGTTACAGGCTTATCAGGGAATATCCTAATCCACATTTTACCTACCTTACGAACAATCCTTGAAATTACGATACGAGATGCTTCAATTTGCCTAGCTGTGATCCAACCAGACTCCATGGCCTTCAGACCGTAAGTACCAAAAGCAACATGACTGCCTCTGCTCGACATACCCCTTCTATTGCCCCTGTGATGTCTTCTATATTTTATTTTTTTTGGTTCAAGCATAATAATTTTTACTGTTTACAAATCCAAACTTTAACACCAATAATGCCATAGGCAGTATGAGCCTCACTAAGTGCATAATCTATATCTGCTCTAAGAGTATGGAGAGGCACACTACCATCAGAATATTTTTCACTTCTGGCAATTTCTACCCCACCAAGCCTACCGGCAACATTTATCCTAATACCATTTGCTCCCATACGCATGGTGGCTTGCATTGCTTTGTTAATTACCCTTCTGTATGATATCTTCTTCTTCAATTGCTGACAAATGTTCATACCTACCAATGCCGCATTTAACTCCGGCCTTTTCACTTCTGAAATATTTATCTGAGCATCACTTTTATTTGTTAGTTGTCTCAACTCTTTTTTTAATTTATTAACCTCTTCACCGCCCCTACCAATAACAATTCCTGGTCTAGCGGTATGAATGGTCACTGAAACTTTTTTTGAAGTTCTATTAATTTCAACATTTGAAATACCAGCATTAGGTAGCCTGAAGGCAATGTATTTTCTAATCTTTACATCTTCCTCCAATGAATCCGCAAAATTATTTTTTTCAGCGAACCATGTAGAATTCCATGACTTTCTCACATTTAACCTAAAACCAACTGGATGTGTCTTTTGTCCCAAATTATTCCTCTCAGATTATTTTGTAGTTAATACTATAGTTAAATGACTAGACGGCCTGCGCAATCTAGATGCTCTGCCCATAGAAGCAGCCCTAAAACGCTTCATCACTGGACCCTGATTTACATATGCTTCCTTAATTCTTAAAACATCAGGATTAATATCTTTGGAATTTTCGTTCTGCATTAAATTAGCTACAGCCGATCTAATTGTTTTTTCAATAGCTATGGAAGCTTTCTCAGGCGAAAAATGAAGGTAATTAATTGCAGTGCCAACATTGCAACCACGGACTGCATTCAATACCTTACGCACTTTGTAAGGAGACTGTCTATTATACCTCAGTGTTGCTTTTGATTCCATTTTTTACTTTCTATCTCCAGAATGCATTCTAAAGGTTCTAGTGGGAGAAAATTCACCAAGTTTATGACCAACCATATTTTCCGAAACGAAAACTGGAATAAATTTATTTCCATTATGCACAGCAAAAGTGTGCCCTACGAATTCAGGAATGATTACTGAACGCCTTGACCAAGTTTTAATTACACCTTTTTTACCGCTATCATTATTTTTCTCAACCTTTTTCACTAATTTTTGATCAACAAATGGACCTTTTTTTAACGATCTCGCCATACCTATTTACGCCTTTTTATAATCATATTATTTGACTTTTTATTCTTTTTTCTTGTCTTGTATCCTTTAGTTGGCTTTCCCCATGGCGATACCGGGTGACGCCCCCCAGAAGTCTTTCCTTCTCCGCCACCATGAGGATGATCAACAGGATTCATAACAACTCCTCTAACCTTCGGCCTTTTACCTAACCACCTAGAGCGGCCTGCTTTACCAGAAATTATTTGCTCGAAAGATCTATTCCCAACCTGACCAATAGTAGCCATACATTTATCTGAAACTAACCTTATTTCTCCAGAAGGAAGTTTTAGCGTTGTGTAACCATTATCATGAGCCATTATTTGAGCGTAGGCTCCTGCAGTACGAACCATCTGACCACCTCTACCTGGTATTAGCTCAACATTATGAACAAATAATCCAGTAGGTATATTTGATAAGATAAGAGCATTACCAACCTTCAATGGCACCTTATCTCCTGATACAATAACAGAACCAACAGGAAGATCTAAAGGAGCCAAAATATATCTTTTGTCACCATCGTCATAGTGAACTAAAGATATGTATGCAGATCTATTAGGATCATATTCTATTGTCGCAATTTTACCATTTATTCCAAATTTATCCCGTTTGTAATCGATTATTCGATATCTTCTCTTGTGACCACCGCCTCTTCTTCTAACAGTAATCCTTCCAGTATTATTTCTTCCGCCTTTTTTCCTCAATGCCACAGTAAGCGATTTCTCTGGCTTATCGGCTGTGACCTCAGAAAAGTCAGATCTTGACGCAAACCTGCTTCCAGGAGTAACGGGTTTTAAATTTCTAACACCCATTTTACACCTCAGCTCCACCACTCAAATAATCTATACTGCTACCTTCAGAAAGAGTAACGAGAGCTTTCTTGAAACTAGATTTTCTACCTTGTGTTCTTATGGTTTTACCATTACTTCTAGTAGTCATGTTTTTTAATTTGCCACTGAAATTCATAGTAGCAACTTTGGAAACAGACACATTAAACTTATTTTCGACTGCAGATTTAATTTGAATCTTGTTAGCACCAGAAGAAACAACGAAAGCATATTTATTTTGACGCTCCTGCATAATAGCCATCTTCTCAGTTAATATAGGTTTAATAATTATTTTTTGATACATAATATTATCCTAATATTTCCGAAAAAGAATTAATTCCCGTTTTATCGATTAAGATAACTTCTGAATCTAATAAATCATACACGCTAACACTCTTAACGTTTTCAATGAATACATTCCTTAAGTTTCTAGATGATAGAATAAGATTTTCTTGAAACGAATTAACAAGAATAAGAGTCTTTTTGTTGAGTATATCAATACTTTTCATAAAACTAATAAAATCAGATGTTTTTTTTGAATCAATATCAATGATATCCAAAACAATTAATTCTCCATCATGTAATTTTTTTGACAAAACAGACTTTCTCGCTAATTTACTCATTTTTTTTGGAAATTTTTTGGCATAGCCATGAGGCTCTGGACCAAAAACAACTCCTCCACCTTTCCACAATGGAGACCTTATTGTACCAGCTCTTGCAACCCCCCTACCTTTTTGCTTCCAAGGCTTTTTACCACCACCTCTAACAGCAGATCTATTCTTTGAGCTATGCGTACCTTGACGCAAATTTGACAACTCAGATAGCACTGCCTGCCTAACAACAGAATGGTTTACTTCAATATTAAATATTTTTTTATCTAAACTAATTGAATCAACTACCTTGCCAGAACTATTTTGAACATCAATTTTCATAATTATCTCGTAATATACACAATTCCATTAGTAGCACCGGGGACGCTTCCTTTTACCAATAACTGATTTTTTTCCTCATTAACACTAATCACTTCTAAATCTTTAACACAAACAGTTTTATTACCATACCTACCAGGCATTTTTTTGCCAGGAAAAACTCTAGAGGGATCTGATGCAGCACCAATTGATCCTACATGCCTATGAGTATCACCCTGACCATGTGTTTTCCTTTGAGTACTAAATGAATATTTTTTAATAGTTCCAGAAAAACCCCTACCTTTTGATTTGCCTGAAACACTTACAAGATCACCCTCATTAAAAAGACTCACATTAAACCTTTGCCCGGGTTTGTAGTTGAATTTTGGAACACTTTGAAACTCTGCTAAAACTTTAGAAGGCGGAACGTTATTCTTCTTAAAATGACCAGTTAAAGGCTTGGTCGAATGCTTTTCTTTCAACTCAAGAAATCCAAGCTGGATTGCATCATATCCATCATTTTTAACGGTTTTGACTTGCGTTACATAACATGGTCCAACTTCAAGGACGGTTACAGGTACTGATTGACCGCTAGAACTAAAAACTCTAGTCATTCCAATTTTTTTACCTATGAGACCACGCATACTTAAACTACACCTTTATCTCAATATCAACACCAGCAGGAAGATCAAGCTTCATAAGTGATTCTACTGTTTTTGGAGTCGAATTAATGATATCAATCATCCTCTTGTGAATTTTGGTTTGAAATTGCTCTCTGGATTTTTTATCAACATGAGGTGAGCGAAGAACAGTGTAAATAGAGCGTTTTGTAGGCAATGGAATAGGACCAGAAATAATGGCCCCTGTTGATTTTGCCGTTTTAACAATCTTATCTGTAGATTTATCCAGCAAAATATGATCGTAAGCTCTTAAACTAATTCTTATTGATTGATTGGCCATTATATTCTTTACTCAACAATCTCTGTTACAACGCCTGCACCAACAGTATGACCACCTTCACGAATGGCGAACCTCAACTCTTTATCCATCGC
>MDSZ01169663.1_pt1 | contig 13064 bp, 18 predicted proteins | sample 811201 | NCBI WGS metagenome assembly MDSZ01 (sample SAMN05326647, study PRJNA326480) | marine metagenome | isolation source: seawater | place: Indian Ocean: North | collected 2010
CCGTGTTTATTTTCATTTAATTCACAACTGTTACCATCTGTATTATCTTGAACTTCGTCTTGTATAATTTCAGTTTTACCATCTTGATTTACATTGTCCTCACTTACATTATTTTCACTTACATTATCTTGATACATATCTATATTTTCATTAACTATTTCATTTTTTGATGTACACATAAAATTTCCCATCATTAATTATAATAATGTCATATTTTTAAGATATTATTATAATATATATATGTTAGATTGTAATATTAATGAGGCAAATATATTTAGATTGATTGTCACTTTACTAGTATTTTATAAATTAAAGCATAATAATAACAAATTTATACAAAAAAATATATTATTATTCATAGCTCTATTATTAGTATTAATAGACACTACAGATAGTTTTTTTATAAAAAAAATATATAAAAATAACACAAAGTGTACAAAAACTTTTGATTATCAAATTTCTGATAAAATATTAGATTCAGTTAGTTACATTTTTTTATTATTTATATTACCAGAAAATAATATTTTAAAATTTTTTATTTTGTTTCGATTATTAGGTGTTATATTGTTTTATTTCACAAAAAATAGTCAATGGTTAATATTTTTCTTTGATTTTATTAAAGAATATTTAGTTTATTTGTTTATTTTTGGAGATAATCATGTAATTTTATTTTTATTTGTATTAATAAAAATTTTGTTTGAATTTTATTTTCATACTTTTCATAACAAAAATAATTATAAAACTACAATATAATTTATATGATTAATTATTTTTCCATTCCGGTATAAATTTAATGATTCCAATAATAAAACTAAAACAAATACTCATCATTAAAATAAACCATGCTAATTCTTCATTTACAGTCATTTTTGAAATATTATTAACTAACAACAATTCTTCAAAGTTAAAATCTTCATTAAAATACATTTGATTGATGTCTTGATGTACATCATTATTATCTTCTTTATCTGAACCAATTAACATATTTTTTTTACATAGTATTATTGCCATTTATATAATTAAATATAATTATATAAATTTACTTCAATTTAATTACTTATTTTTATAAGGTTTGTATTTAACACTCGTTACTTTACCAAGCATAACCAATTGATTTGAATCCATTACAGCAACACGACCCATACCCGGGCATGACTCAAAATCTTCGAGATAAATTAATTGTTGTGGAGAAAATTCTACCTCGGCACTATCACCTTTTTCTAAGAAAGGAGGATTTTCTAATTTTTCGTTACCTGTTTTTTTACTAATTTTCCAATTAATTTTAGTCATTTTACATGCAGATTTAGCAGTTCTAGCATGTACACATGGTGAGAAACCTGGTTTTAATTGACCAGGATGATCTTGTACCACAATCTGAGCAACGAAACTTTCTACAGGTTCACACAATGGTTCCTTTTCTAATGTAATGACATCTCCAACTTTAGGCATATTTGTCTTATCTAGACCCTTGATATTCATACCGATGTTGTCTCCTGGTTTTGCATCTGGCCAAGTTTTATGATGCATTTCAATACTAAAAACTTTTAATCCTGATAAACCTCGAGGGACAACGCGACACATATCACCAGCTGTCAAAGTTCCTTGTTCTATTCTACCTGTAATAACATCCCCAACACCTTTAATTTTGTAAATACCATTAATAGGAATTCGCAAATTCTTTTCTGGAAATCTTTTTGGTGGTTTTACTAATTTTTCAAGAGCATCATATAAAGTATGACCTTCTACTACAGTATCTTTATTTAAATTTGCCTTCCATCCTTTATACCAAGGCATTTTATCTGTTTTATCTACAAGATTTTCACCTCTAAATCCAGAAAAAGGAATGAATGGAACTTGTTTAGGTTTAAAACCTGCCAAGGTAATCATTTTTGTCATTTCTTCTTTGATTTCATTAAAACGTTGTTCTGACCAATCTACTGAATCCATTTTATTAACACCAACAATTAACTTTTCAATACCCAATAAACCAAGTAATCTAGCATGTTGACGAGTTTGACCTTGTACTTCTCCTGAAGCATGATCACCCCGCGCAATTGCTGTTTCAAAACCTCCTGCTTCAGCAGGTACCAATAACAAAGCAACATCTGCTTGACCAGCACCTGTAATCATATTCTTAACATAATCTCTGTGACCAGGTGCATCTACAATTGTGTAGTGATAACTATCAGTAAAAAATTCTTTTGTAGTACAGTTAATTGTTACACCACGTTCACGTTCTGCTTTATCTTTATCCATATAATAGGCAAATGCAAATGAACTTTTACCTTGTTGATCTGCTTCTGCTTGTAGTTTTTGCATTTCGCGTTCACTTATTCCACCTAATTTAAAAATCAAATGACCAGTTGTAGTTGACTTTCCAGCATCAACATGTCCGCATACTACCAAAGATATATGACTTTTGTTTGCTTCAGACATAATTTATATATAGTTAAATATAGTATATTTAAATATATTCATTAAAATATTTATGCCGACATTTCCATCTTGATATTGTCGTGATGATTATAATTTTCTATTTTTATATCTTTTAATGTGTAATCTTTGATATTTTTTGGTTCGCAATTTATAGTAATTTTTGGAAATTCATAAGGAGTCCTATTTAATTGTTCATTTTCTAGAACACTTTTATGATTGTCGTAAATATGAGCATTGCCTATAAAATGAACAAATTCATGTGCAATTAGTCCTGTTGTATGAGCAATAAGATGGGTTAAAAAACTATAACTAGCTATGTTAAAAGGTACACCAAGACCAATATCTCCACTTCTTTGAAATAACGCACAATGTAAACGATTTCCATTTGAAACATGAAATTGTGCCATTATATGACATGGAGGTAAAGCCATTTTATCTATTTGTTCTGGATTCCATGCTGTTAAAATCATTCTTCGAGAAGTACGAGTCTCAGGATTTTTTAGAGTATCGATTATATTTTTTAATTGATCTATACCACAATTTTCATAATTATCACTTGAATGAGTATATTTTGCATTCCAATATCTCCATTGAAAACCATAAATAGGACCTAAATCATCTTCATACCTCTCAAATAAACCACGCGAATTTAAAAATTCCCTACTTCCATTTATATCCCAAATATGAACTTTTTTCTCTTTAAGAATTTTATTATCCGTCTGTCCATTTATAAAAAACATTAATTCCTTAAAACAGGTTCGCCATGCTAATTTTTTTGTAGTTAACAATGGAATTGTATCATCTTTAAGAGAAAAACGCATCATATTACCAAAATGTGAAATTGTTTTTCCATTTCTCCCTTCTTCTATTGTACCATTATCTATGATAGTTCTAATTAAATTTAAATATTGTTGTTCTTCGTGTTCCATATGAATTAATTTAATGAAAATTTATTAAATCATTTTTATTAAAATTGATTTAATATGAATATATTTTGTTTAATTATAAAAAATGTCAAAAACAACAATGTATGGGTGGTATTCACAAAAACAGTTTGAAAATAATAAACATCGCGAAGATTATAAAGAAATGTATTATCAAGATACAAATGATAATATTGTGTTAATTACAGAAGTAAATAGTAATATAAATTTTAAATCAAAATTTAATGATGTTATATTTCTAGGTGAATTAAAAAAATGGCACGGACACACTAGATAATTATTAAAATAAAGAACATCCACATGATTTCTTACTTTTTCTTTTACTTTTTCTTGCTTTTTTTCTAGAATTTCTTTTTTTACCACCAGATATACTCTCTTTTGTTGTATTTACTGAAGATTGTGTATTTGTATTATTTTGATTCCAATATGAATCTAATGAACTATTATTTGATTGCACACTATAACCAGATTCTGAATCCCTTGTAGTATTTCCATCTGAATTTGTCGGAACATTTAAATGACTTAAATGTAAAGATGGTCCAACTGATGAACCAATGGAATGTCCAAATGAAGAACCAATAGGATTTGATATTTCTACATCTACAAATGTTACAGATCCATCAGGATCAATTGGTGGTGGTCCATCAAATAAATGATCTTCGTCATCTCCTAATACTAAATCGCTAAAATCGTCCATATATATATTATTAGTAAAATTAAAATAAGAATAATAATTAATAATATATAATGGAATCAAACTTTGAACATAATTTCTGTGAATCACGATTAACAAACAATCAACCACCCGAAATATACAATAGTTATACTTCATTATTTATAACTTTTATACCACTAATAATTGGTTTTCCTAGAAATGGAATTTTGTATAATATAGCATGTATGTTATCATTTAATGGTTTTGCTAGTTTTTATTATCATTATACTTTAACATGGTTGGGTAAACAAGCAGATGAAATATCAATGATATTAGCAACATATTATGGAATTTGGGGTTTATTAAAAATGTATTATTTATATGAAAAAAATATAATAAATTATTACAATGGATGGAATGGTTTGTTTATGGTTTCATTTATAGTATTAAATACATTAATTAAATATGACTTACTATTTCCTTATTTATTTAGTTTTTATATTTGTATAGTTTTATACTTAATAAAGAAAACAGCCAATAAATATAATTTAAATTATAAACGTTACCTATTTGTTTCTTTTATTGGAGCTAAATCTTGGATAATATCTGAAGTATATTGTAATGAATATACTAAATTTGGTCATGTATTATGGCATTTGTTGTTTCCATTAGGATTTTACAATATAATCATGTATTTTGACAAAGAATATATGAGAATAAAAAAATATAATTTAGTAAGTAACGTAAACAGCTAATTAAATCTATTTAAACATATTACTATGAAATAGATAAATTAATGTTGAAATATATATTGTTTTCTTTTTTGACATTACCTATTCAAAATGTCCGTCAAATAAATAATGTAGTTAGAATGAATAATGTTGATATTGAATTTAATCAAGATTTGAATTATATTGTTACTACTATTGGAGCAATAGGTTATTTTTTGCCTAAATTATTACGAAATAATGAAATTTGTGATGTAGACGATGATTGTCCATTAATAATGAGATGCTGTGAAATAGGAAAAACAAAATACTGTTGTACACCAAATAATTTTGTAAAAATGGAATTATCTTATTTAACAGAACCAGTTAAGGAAAAACAATTTTAATGTTAATTAATTATATGAAATGTTTTTCACCAATAAAAAAAACATTTGTTTCTAATGTAAAAAATTTTGAAGGATATTCAATAACACCTAGTAATAAATTATTTTCACTTACGAATGTTTCACCAGGACCAGCAACTATAAATCCAATTGTTTTAAAAGAAGTTTCTAATGAATTATCAAATACAAATATAAATAAGTATGGTTATACAGCACTTGAAATGTCACATAGATCACCAGAATTTGCAACAATCATAAATAATGTAAATGTAAAAATAAGAAATTTCATGGAGATACCAAATGACTTTACAATAATTTGGACACAAGGAGGTGGTCATGGTCAATTTAGTGCAATACCACTAAATATGAATCGTATTTTTGAAAATGTTAAAGGTTGTTATGCGGTTACAGGTTCATGGTCATTTAGAGCATTTAAAGAATCCCAAAAATTTATTAATAGTGAAAATATAACAGAAGATTTTTACAATAATTACAAAAATAGTTTAGAATATAATAAATTACCAACTATAAAAGTACCGAATGATGCTAGTTATTTATACATTTGTTCAAATGAAACAGTAAATGGTCTAGAATTTAAAAACCATGGTATAAAATATCCTACAAAAAAAGATTTAGGTAATACTAAATTAGTAGTAGATATGTCAAGTGATTTTTTAATGAAAAAAGTAGATTGGAAAAATATTGATATGGCGTTTGCATGTACATCCAAAAATATGGGTGCTGCAGGAGCAAATGTAGTAATAATAAAAAAAAATTTACTTGAAGAAATGAAATATAACTCTACAACACCTATACCATGTATATTAGATTGGAAATTATACAATGACACAAATTCACTTTATAATACACCTGCTGTGTTTAATTTTTATTTAATAAATAAAATATTAGATAATTATATTGATGAAATGAAAAATATTGAACAAATGGATAATTATAATCAAGCTAAAGCACAATATATATATAATTTCTTGGATAGCAGTGAATATTTTAGACCTTGTGTAAAAGATATTAATTCTAGAAGTAATATTAATATTCCATTTATTGTAGGGGATGGTAGTGATAGAATACGTAGTTATTTTTTGGAACATTGTTATATTCATAATCTAGTTGGTTTACGTACACAAACACCTTTTTCTTATGATTCTATAGGTTTAATAGAACCGTTACGTATTAGTTTATATAATGGAATTAAAATAGAAGATGTAAAAAGAATAATAGAAATAATGGAAGTTTTTAAGATAAATACTTAAAAAATTAATAATAAAAAAGTTATGTTATTAAATGTTTTATTATTAATTATATTCACAATAAAAAATGCGTATAGTTTTTCATTAAAATTAGATAAAATAAAATGGTCAAACAAACCAGATTTAACAATAGAATGGGAAAATAAAAAAATTAATTATGTAAATTATTCTTCAAATAATAAACAAGCAATATTATTAATTCATGGTTTTGGTTCAAGTTTATATCACTGGAGATACAATATAAAAGAATTATCAAAATATTATGATGTTTATGCCTTTGATTTATTAGGTTTTGGTAAATCAAGTAAAAATATTCATAATTATGATATCAAATTGTGGAAAGAACAAACTAATTATTTTATTAATACAATTATAAAAAAAGAAACAGTAGTTATTGGTAATAGTCTCGGTGGTTATGTAGCATTAAATTCATGGACAAATAATTATGTAAATGGTATTATATTAATAAATGGTTATGTAGATTTTAATGAAAATAAAAAAAAACCATCAAAATTTACTCTCTCAATAACAAAATTTTTTACAAAGTTTTACTTTTATTTTATGAAGCGCGAAAATCAAATAACAAATACTCTTAAAACATTATATCCTGAAGATAATAGTAAAGTCGATCAAGAATTAATTGATTCTATTATTGAAGCTACAAAAGATGAAAAAGCACTTGAAGTTCTTGATAAAATTATTTATGGATTTTTAAATTCTAATGGAATTTCTAAAAATGATTTTGATAATTTTAATAAACCTATGTTATTGGTAAAAGGAACACGTGATCGTTGGATAGATCAAAATATAATTAATAAAATATCTGAAATATGTCCAGATAGTGAAATAAAATATTTACTTGCTGGTCATTGTCCTCAAGATGAGAAACCAAATGTTATAAATAAATTAGTTATTAATTTTGTAAATAAATATTTATAAAAATTGAAATATAATGTATGTTTATTTTTTTATTAAATAATCATGAAGTTCCTAATTATATTAACACTATTCAACTATGGTTTTGCATATTTAATGTCATCATCTATTAGTTTATCAAAATTTTCAAATGAACCTGCGAATAATTTCATAGATAAAAGTAAAGAAGTATATAATAATGTTTATAACATTATGAACAGTGAAAAAAAATTTTGTTTTATTTCAACTATTTCAGTTGAAAAAAACATAAAAGGGTATCCTTTTGGTTCAGTCGCAGGATATACTTTAAACGGATATGGAATGCCTTCGTTTGCTTTGTCAGATTTATCTAGACATTCTAAAAATATCAAAGAAAATGATTGTGTTTCCGTAGTTTTCATTGAAAAAAATATTAATAGTTTAGATCAAAAACGATTAATAATTACAGGTAATTTAAAAAAAATACAGAATACATATTCCGACGAAGGTTATAAAATTCCTAGTAGAGAAACAATTTTATACAAAGAAATGTATTTACGTTCACATCCAAATTCTGTTTGGGTTGATTTTCCTGATATCAATATGTATGTACTAAGTAAAATAAAAGATGTATACTATGTAGGTGGTTATGCTAAAGCACAACAAATTCATGTAAAAAAATTTATAGATTTAATGAACAATAAATATCCTAGTAATGCTGATTAATTAAAAAACTAATTTCATTTTTAATGGTTGTTTTTTATTTTTTTGTTGAATATTTGCTTTTGGAATATCAGTTTTTTGAATATTTTTTGCTTGTTCTTTTTTTTCTTTATTTTGATGAATAATATTTGTTTTTAATGATGATTCTTTTGTTTTTTCTTTATTATTAATTATTGCTAAATTAGATTCACAACTAATTTTTTCATTTAAACATTTTTCTATATATAAAACCATAGGTTTTGAAATACTATAAATATTAAGCATATTACGTAAAGTTAATTTTTTGTCTTCTATTGATAAAGTTTTATCTTTCATTACTTCATCAACTTCTCTTTTACCTTTTTTAACAGTAGGATCCATTATATATATAATGGATATTTTTCTATTTTTAAATAAAATTGAATTTAATTAAGAATTTATATAAAAATTATAAATTTACTACTATTGAAAAAAAAACAAATGAGTGAAAAATACGTACCACCTTATTTAAAAAGATTACAAGAACAACAAAAAAAAGAAGAAGAATCTAAAATTATAGTTCCATTAACAGAAGAGCAAAAACAAGCACCTCCTCCTTCAAAATTTAATTTTAAAGCAGCTCTTACAAAAAACAATAAAGAATTCAATACTCCTAAACGTATTGAAAAAGCAGCATGGGATTACATGTGTGTAAAATGTCATAAGCAAGTAAAACGTGAAGGATTAAATAATAATGGAACAAATTACTGTTGGCAATGTCATAATTTTGAAATTTTTGGTAATTCACGTGAAGGAATTGAAAATTATGAGGATGATTCAGATGATGAATTATCATTGAAAGAAAAAATCAAACGTCGTTATGAAGATTATTTATATGAAAATTTTCATTAGAATGAAAATAGTAAAAATTGATAAATAATTATTCTTTTTTTATCAATTATAATGGAACTGTCCACCAATTTTTATGAAAATAATTGTAATAAATTTTCCGATACACGATTTTGTTTATGGGATGTAGTACGTGATTTTGGAAAACAATTTAAAAAAGATTCGTATGTCTTAGATGCAGGTTGTGGTAACGGAAAAAATATATATTATTTTCAAAATATTTCAAATATAATTGGTATTGATAAATGCGTTGGATTAGTGAATATATGTAAAAATAAAGGATATAATGTAAATGAAGGTAATATACAATCTATAAAATATTCGGATAATACATTTGATTTTGTAATGTGTGTAGCAGTGATACATCATTTAGATTCAGAAGAACTGCGTAAACAATCAATAAAAGAAATGTTACGAGTACTAAAACCAGGCGGTAAATTATTAGTAACGTCATGGGCATATGAATGTGACGAATATTCAAAAAGAAAAAAATTTAATATTGGTGATAATTATGTAAAATTTAATAGTGATGAAATTTTAAGATATTATTATATCTACGACAAAATTGGTTTTGAAAATCTTTGTAAAAATGTTTCAAATAATGTCGAAATAACGTGGGATAGAGGTAATTGGAATGCAATATTTACTAAAAAATAATTTATCAATTATATATATATGTCTATACATCTAATTAATATACTAGCAAATTGTATACATATATCAAAAAAATATAATAATATTGTATTAAAAGATTTATTATTTAATTATGCCGATAAAAAATTAAATAAAAAACAAATTTTATTTTTGTATATTAAAATTGCTACGATAAAAGAAGATACCGATTTATATTATTTTTTTGATAATTGGATTAAATATCATAATAAAAAAATGATAAAACAACTCTTATATTTTGAATATTAAAAATAATATTAAAATAATATATATATGTCAAAAAATATTTTCAAAAATACAAAAAATGCGTCTTTTTTAATGGTTAGACATGGTGAATCAATATGGAATTATGACAGTATATTTACAGGATGGTCTGATATACCATTGACTAATAACGGTATTAAACATGCCATGAATATGGGTGAAATATTAAATCATAATAGACTTTTTCCTAAAATAATTTTTACATCTATGTTAGATAGAACATTGCAAACATCAAAAATATTGGTAAGTGAGTTTAAAGATAATAAAGATGATAATAGTGAAATTAAAATAGAACAATCATGGCGTTTAAATGAAAAGCATTATGGTTACTTAAATGGTGTTAAAAGAAAAAAAATACGAGAAGATTTTGGTGAACAATTTACACGTGATATGAGAAAAAGTTATACTATGTTTCCTCCAATAACAGATGATAGATTAGAACATCAAAAATATCCAATATATCAAAATACTTATTATAATTTACATCCACAAGGTGAATCAAAAAAAATGATGTTAAGAAGATTATTGCCTTACTGGTATGAAACAGTATTACCTTGTATCAGATTAGATATGTTACCATTAATATGTACACACAAACATACCGCACGAGTATTGATGAAACATTTAAAACAAATACCAGACGATAGTTTTCATGAATATGAATTACCTGATAAAACAATAATGAAAATTACACTTAATATGGATGGGTATTTACAAAACAAAGAAGAAATAAAATATGAAAATACAGATTAAGAAATAATATTTTTAACAATTGTTTCAATTAATGGTGGAGGTACAGCATTACCAATTTGAACAACTTTTTGCTTTTCATTACCTTCAACAATATAATCAGAAGGAAATCCTTGTATCTGCTTTAATTCATCAGGCAAAATAACACGTAAATAACAACCAGATTTATTTTTAATAGGCACAAAGAATCTTGGTTGATGATCGTAAGAACAAATAATAGTTTTCGATGGATTTCTAATATCAATGATTTCACCATGAATAGGACTAGCTCTTTTACCAAATGAAAATAAATTGTCATGTGTTTTTCCATCATAAGTACGTAAATTTTCATCTGCGTTATAAAGTCTTTTTAAATACGGATGCGCGTTATTGTCATTCTGATATTTTGTGTCGTCATCCATATTCGTCATTAAACAATCATTAGGAATCTTTTCAAATAATTTACTATCTACTTTTAAAGTGTTTGTCATATCATATTTTATAATATTTTTTAAATTTGGTTTTATATTTGATTCGTCAGGAAATTTAGATGTCCAATTATATTTATTTTCTTTTTTCGTACCAATAATGATTAAACGTTCGCGTTTTTGAGGTATTCCATATTTTTCTGTTTTTAAAACTTTATATTCTATATTATAACCAATTTTTTCAAATTCAGATACAATTACATCTATATATGGTTCACCACTTGAAGTCTTTCTTGATAACAATCCTTTAACATTTTCACCAATGATCATACTTGGTCTAGTAATTCTAGCAAAACGTAAAAACTCACGAAATAATGTATTTCTAGGATCGTTATCTAATTTCTTACCAGCATTACTAAAACCTTGACATGGAAATCCAGCAAAAACAATATCGACTTTATCAGCATATTTACATATAAAATCGTCAGATATTTTGGTAATATCATTATCATTATTTTCGTTTATTCTTTCACTATCTGGAAAATTTTTATCATGTGATAAACAAAAATTTTTATCTAATTCATTATACGCAATTACTTCACAACCAGCATTTTTTAATCCTAGACTATCACCTCCTAACCCAGAAAATAAACTTATTGCTTTAATTTTACTGGGTTTCTTTTTTATTGTAATTGTTATAGGTTTATCAGTCTTTTTCACAACTAATTTCTTTGGCATAATTTTATATTAAAATATATAATAAAATTATGTTTATTTCAATTTTCAAATATAATTTATATCTTGTTTATGCTATCATTTTTTATTTTTTTCTATTTTATTTTTAATTTTTTTATACTCACGTTCTAGAACAATTTTATTATCTTCTAATTGTTTTATTTTTTTTATCAACATTTCTGTTGAATAAAGAGGATCTATACCAGATATTTTTTTCTTTTGTAATAACAAATCATCAATATTTGTCATATCCGAAAAAGAAAATAACATTAAATCTGGATCAATAATAAACGGATTATAGTTATTTTGATATTTATAAGTAATAATATTTTTATAATATTCTTCGTTTGTTACTGGATCTTTTAAATTCCATTCTAATAAAGTTTTAATATCAATAACTTGTTTTAATTGTTCGATATAATTATATTTTATAGAAAAATAAGCAAGTGAGCGTGAAATCATTCCTCTAGAATAAGGTGTTGGAATAAATTTTTTGTTTTTTTTATTAATTAACATAATATATCCTTGTTTTTTAAATATATCTTTTGCTTCTACATTATTACCTTGTTGGTCGACAATATGATCATTACAATTATCAATATAATCTTCATGACTTATATATTTAAAATTTTGTCGTAATGTATTTAATTTCGAATTACATAGATAAAGATTATGTAAATCAGATTTCATCATATTTTTATTGGCATCATTTTTAAACAAATATTGTGGAAAAATATGTTCTACATTTTTTGTACTATTATTATCACCATAAATATCTATTTGATTAATTTCAGTGTGCATTATTGTTTTAGCCTGACTATATGATAAATACTTATAATTTTCATTTAATTTCTCATGAAGATTTTTACGCATTTTAAATGGTTGAACATTATTTAATAAATGATTATTGATATATGAATATGCTTTTTTAAAAAAAATCATAAAAAGAAAGATATATATATTCCACATATAATATATATATTTCCTAATATTCAAAAAAACACAAAAAAAAAGATTTATACTTTTTAATTTAAAATAAATAACTATCTAACATCAAATCTAATATTAGTGAAACCGCAACCCTTGCCCCATCTTAAAATGCCTGTGAAACTTTCATTTTTATCATCGATTAAATCAACGAAAATATCTTTTTCACGTCTAATCTTGATACTTGATATGTTAGGGGATGTTACCGAATCTCTCCATGAAAACTCAAAAGTATCTGAATCAATATCACCTTTTGTTTGTAGGAAGCAATCCTTTTGTGATAATACATCATCCAGTTTATCTTTAACTTGTTTGATAAATATTTCGGTTTCTGTATCGGTTAAAGTAAAC
>MDSZ01016504.1_pt1 | contig 13063 bp, 12 predicted proteins | sample 811201 | NCBI WGS metagenome assembly MDSZ01 (sample SAMN05326647, study PRJNA326480) | marine metagenome | isolation source: seawater | place: Indian Ocean: North | collected 2010
AGAGTTCTATTTTTATTAATAAATTTCTTTTGGCTGTAAATAACCATGGTTCCAAAGTTATCTCTTTTGGTAAATTTATTAAGTTTAAATAAATTTTTTCCATATAATTTTGTTAATAAATTAAATGATAATCCTGGCCTAGGGTTTATTTCAATAAGATAGATTTTTTTGTTTTTTGAAATAACAAAATCAAGATTATTTAAGCCATTTAAATCGAAACATTTCGAAACTTTAGAAATTATGATCTTGATCTCATTTTCTATTTTACTGTTAACAACCGTAGTTGAAAGAGCGTTAATGACAAACGGTTGATTTTTGGTAGGTTTAAAATGTTGTTTACAAAAACATAAAATTTTTACTTTTTTATTTTTTACAAAAAATTGAACCGAGAGATGATTTCCGTAAATTTTTTCCTGAAAATAAATTTCTTTTAAATCATCTTTATTATAATTCCAAATTTTTTGTCCTCCTAGAGTTAAAAATGATTTAATGATCCATTCATCATTTTTCTTTGACGAAGAACTCCAAAGAGGGTGGTTAATTTTATTTTTCTTTAAAACATTAAAAAAAAATGGGCTCTTTACTTTCTCAAAAATTTCTGGGTAGTTACCCAAATTCAAACGATTACCAATTATTGATTTAGAGCGCATCTTCTCAGCAAATCCAGATCCTATTATAATTTTACTTTTTTCGTCAGGATCATTTTCCTTCAAGAATAATTTTACTTTTTTTTCACTTATTTTTTTTAACTTCAAAGATTTAAAACTGTAGTCCTTAAGTTTTATAGAGTCATACTTATGAATAACGAAAACCTTATAACCTAAGGTATGGAAGTATTTACTTAATTCTTCACATGATTCTGAAAGAATAAAAACTTTTTTTTGGATTAAATTTTTAATATTTCTCTAGCTGTTTTTAATGCTTCATCAAAATTTAAGTAAAGAGGCTTATCTGTAGAGCACATTTTTTCAAACATTTTATACTGTGTTTTGACTTTTATATCACCAGAGGTTAATGGACCAATATTCAAGCCTCCGCATGCATGTTTTTCATCATTGTCATTCAATCCTACTCCCTCTAAACCTGCAGGCGGAACAGCATTAACATCCGCTAAAACAAGAGCTTTGTTTGCAAGTTTTAGTTGTTCAAGGCTTAACACTTGGGTTCCTGCTCTTGCGGCGCAAAAGATTATTTCTGCATCTGGAAGATATGACGAATTCAATTCATCTGAAGAACCATCACCAGGTTCAATATCAACTGAAAACCTATTTTTGTATTCATCTGCCTTTTTTTGAACATTTTTGATTCCATCATAACCAACTATTGTACAGTTAGATCCGTTTTGTGCGCACATTATGGCTGAGATACCACCAACAATTCCTTTACCTCCATATATTATTATTTTTTTTCCTTTTAAACTCGTCTGAAATTTATCACGAAGGGTTTTTTCTGTACACGCAACCATCGCGGCAGCAGTTGTAAATGATCCTGCTGGATCTGGGAAGACCGAAATTTCAAAAGGGGGAACCATTGATTTTTTTGCAGTATCCATCATGTCAAGAGCTAGTGATGCATCCTTACCGCATATAAATATGCCAGTTTTTTTTGCGTTTTTTACAGATCTTGAAAATATAGCATCCTGAACTAATCCTTTCACATCAGTAAGATTAACACTTGTATATGGAATGACTACATCATAACCTGCGTCACATGCCATATTCACATCAAATGGACTAACGTTTTCTTGAGGACTAATCATGTGAAGAATATTTTTTTTTGTCATTAATTTCCTTTCAATAAAATTTTACCTCGATTTCTTCCTTCTACCTTAACAAGTGAGATGCCATCTATTTGATTTAAATTAATATATTGTTCAAGAGATTTTAACAACTCATTTCTTTTTTTTAAAGTTTCGCAAAACACAAATCCAGTGGGTCCCCAGGAAGTTTGACCGAAACCAGAAATTTTGTTGGTCCTAAGAAAATGAAACATTTTTGCGATATTGTTACTGGAGTATTTCTTGTAACTATTATAAAAAATTTTTGACATATAATTTTGAATAGTTTCTATTCCTTCTGAGAAACTTTTAAAATCATGTTCCAATATTCCTGGAATAATTTTAAATAGTAACGCAGAGTAATTTGTATTTTTAACAATTTTTTTTTGAATTCTTTTAAACTCATTTTTCTCATTATTTCCGAAAATACTCTCTGTGTTGACGTCAAAAATCAAAATAATCTTCCAGCCTGTAGGCCATTTAAGATTAAGAAGGTTGAGTGGTAATTTGTTAGAATTTTTCTTTTTTCCTAGGTCAACTGCTAATCCTCCATTTTGAAATGATTGGATTCCAATTCCCGAACGATTTCCTCTCTTTAAAAATATAGCAATTTCTTCAACAGACATATTAAGATTATTAAATTTGGATATTAAATAACCCACTGACAATGATAATTGCGTTCCAGACCCTAGGCCTACATGGGCGGGGATTATTTCTTTAACAATTAACTTACAAGGTTTAATGTTTCTTTCCTCAAACTTATTTAATACCATCATAATTCTTTTTTTTAATAAACTACATTTTGTAATCACCTCAAAGTTTTCAGATGATATTATTTTTATGTTAAATTTAAACTTTGAAATTGTTAGGCCAATGCTTCCAAAAATTCTAGGTAGTTTTGAATCAAGTTCAATAAATCCCAAATGTATTCTTGCTGGAGAAAATAATTTCATAAATTCTTTCTTTATTTTTACATTAATATATTTTTAAGTAATAATTATGAAAAATTTAATCACAAGTAGAAAAATTTTTAAAAATTAACTATGAGGTAATGTAAATGAATGAAAGTTTGTTAAAAGTTTTTAATAAAGATGAAATTGAAAATCATCTCTTAAACAATCTAAGTGGATGGGTATATGATGGAAAATGGATTAGAAAAACATTTAAAACTCATAGTTGGAAGTCAACCTTGATGGTTGTAAATTCAATAGGACACTTAGCAGAAGCGGCGTGGCATCATCCCGATCTTCAAGTATCATACGCTTTTGTTGAAGTAAAATTGATGAATCATGCCAAAAAAGGGATTACACAGTTGGACTTCGATTTAGCAAAAAAAATTGATGAGTTTATTTTATGGAACCCAAATAATGAAAACAGTTCGCTTGAAGGAACCCCAAAAGATCCAAGATTTGCTTATATTAAGTACGAGAAAAAGTAATGGATGAAATAGATCAGCTATTTATTTTTGGAAAAGTAGTACGTCTTAATAAAAATGAAAATTCAAACTATAAAATTATCTCCTCACCGTTAGTAAATGGTAAAGAGGTTTCTTTGAACCATGCTATCAGTTGCGTTAGAGAGATAATATTAAATAAAGAAATACATTTTAACAAAATAAGTTGCGACATTAAAACAATTGATAAAATATTGGAAATATCTGAAGAAAAAAGATTTTCAGTTACACACGCAAACGAAAATGAGATAACTAACTTTTATTCAGCGTTTCAGAAATATGGAGGATCCTTAATTTCATTAAATGAGTTAAAAAATAGATCAGATTTTATTTTAATTATTGGAAATATGGATGCTAAGTTAATGAGATTATTCTTTGAGTATCTTGGTTGGAAAAATAATAAAATCGAAAAGGATATTTTCTATGTAAGTGAAAAAGTAAATAAAGATATAAAAAATAGTTTAGTAAAAAAAGATTTATTAAATTTTGTAAATGTTTTAGGAAGTCCAGAAAAACTTGATGATAAAAGATTAGCTGATCGTTTATTGAATTCATTTTACCCTGTAGTTTTGGTGCCTGGATCTAATAGTTTTTTATTGAATCAAATGCTTTTGAAGTCCTTGCAAGATATAAATAATAAAATTAAAAATATTAAATTAGCAAAATTAAGTGGATTAAATAATACAGCTGGTTTTGTTAGCTCATGTGTTATGAAATCTGGTTTTCCAAGTTCTTTAAGCTTTACTGATTGGGGCATTGAATACGACCCAATTGAGTCAAAGGATGTTAATGAAAAAAAAGAGGTGCAGATTTCAATTACAAATTTTGATACAAAACCTTTTAAACAAGATTTTAAAATCAATATTTTTTTCGGCTATCCTAATTTGTCAAATAAATCCTCATGTGATGTTTTTATTCCAACAAAAACTCCAGGAATTGATACTAATGGTTTGATTTTGAGGTCAGACGGAAATCAAGTTATAAAATTAAAAAAAAAAATTAGAACTGACTTGATAGAAACAAGAGAATTATTAGAAAAAATATTTAATTAAATGCCAGATAAAATAAAAATAGAAGATACATTTGCTGAAGCTTTCCCTATGAAAGCCTCCAGGTTAATAATAACTGCAGAGAGTATAGGATGGGCTAGGCAGGCAGCTGTTTCATTTTGTGGTTTTGCTACTTCTGTAATCGCGTGTGGTTGTGAAGCTGGAATTGAGGTTGAACTTGATAAGAGTGATACTCCAGATAGTAGACCAGGTGTTTCAGTTTTAATTTTTTCAATGTCGTCCAAAGAGCTTGCTAAACAGATTCTTAACAGAACAGGGCAGTGTATCATGACAACTCCTTCTACTTCAGTTTACTCAGGAAATTTCGGTGAAGAGAAGATTAATCTTGGCAATGCGTTAAGATATTTTGGAGACGGATTTCAAATTTCAAAAATTATCGGAGATAAAAGATACTGGAGAATCCCTGTAATGGATGGTGAATTTTTATGTGAAGAATTTGCTTACAAATTAAAAGGCATCGGAGGAGGAAATTTTCTAGTTCTTGGTAGAACCCTTAAAGAAGTTCTAAATGCAACACAATCGGCGGTGAGAGAAATGAATAAGCTAAAGAATATAATATTACCATTTCCAGGAGGTATTGTGAGATCTGGTTCCAAGGTTGGGTCTAAATATAAAGGCTTAGTAGCATCGACAAATTTTGAATTTTGCCCTACCTTGAAAGGTGTTGTTGAATCAAAATTAGATAATGGTATAAATTGTGTTTTAGAGATAGTAATAGATGGCTTAGAATTCTCGGATATTAGTAAAGCCATGAATATTGGGATAAACACAATAATAAATGGTAATTTCCCTGGAATCAATGCAATTTCAGCAGGAAACTACGGAGGAAAACTCGGTCCGCACCTTTTTCATCTTAAAGAAATAATCAAATGAATGACATTTTATTGGAACCACGAATACCTATAAAAGGTAATCTTAATTTAAAAAAATTAAGTCTACTTAATGCAAAAAAAATAAAAGTAAACGATATTAAGAACATTAAAATTTTATATAAAAATAGGCAAAAGAATTTGAATGAAGTTTTTAAGATTAATATTCAACAAAATAAAAAACCCTTCAATAAAATTAAATTGAACAATACAAACAAATTCTTTAACTTTTTGGGATATAAGTGGTCAAATGATTATCTTGAAGTAAGTTCAGATGTAGGCTCATATTTGGGTTCACGAATGGAAAGTGGCAAAATTAATGTTTTTGGATCTGCTAAAAATTTTTTAGGTGCAGAAATGAAAGGAGGGAGTATATTTTTAAAAAAAAATGCTGATAGATTTGTTGGCTCCGCATTAGTCGGAAGTAAGAAAGGAATGAGTGGAGGAAATATATTTATTTCAGGAGATACAGGTGACTATGCATGCTACCAAATGAGAAAAGGTTTTGTTTTGATTAAAGGAAAAGTGGGTAATTATTGTTGTAATAACTTAATTTCTGGAACTGTTCTGTTGGGTGGAGAGGTTGGAGAAAAATTTGCTTACTGTGTGAAAAGAGGCACCATAATTTTATTAAAGAAAATAAAAATTGATTCTAATTTTTTGCCATCAGGAAATTGCTCTGAAAGTTTTATTAATTTAATTGAAAGTTATATTAATGAAAAATTTGATAAAAAAATATTAAAAAAAAACATAAGCTTTACACGTTATCTAGGGGATAAAAATAATAATGGAAAATGTGAAATTTTAATTTCAAATCTTTGATTTTGTTTTAAGTAAGTCGACAAGTGATTGCACACCCCCGTTTTCGAGCGTCTCGGTAAACTCTGATTTTTTTGTAGCTATTTCACTTATTGAACCATCAATAAGCACATCAAATACTAACCATTCTTTTTTTTCTATTAGCATATAATTAATGTTAAATGTTTCATCCTCATTGAATTTAAATTCAAAATAAGCAATTTTGTAATTACTACCAATATTATCAAAACCTTTGTAGTTATAGGTGAATTTTTCTATCTTTGAAAATCTTTTGAAATAATTTCTCGATATATATAAGGCGAAATTTTTTTTAAATTTTTCTCTTTGTTCATAACTAGATTTAGTCCAATAATCTCCAAGAATAATTCTGGACATTTTATCTAAATCGTAAGCCTTATGAATTGTTGCTTCTATAACATCAATTTTTTGTTTATTAATTATGTTTTTACTGATCTGAGTTAAAGTTGAATGAAGTTTGTCTAAATTAGAAAAAACATTTTCACTGGAAAATGCTACATTCGAATTAATTAAAAAAAAAAAAAAGTAAACAGAAATTGATTTTAGACTAAAATTGACTAAAAATTTTACCATATAATTTTATAACCTAAAAAAAAAATCAAATAAATAAAAAATGTCTAAAAAAATTTTAATAACTGGAGCTAATGGTTTTTTAGGATCAGCAATAACCAAGTTGGCTGTAAAAAAAAAGTTCACGGTTTCCGTTTTTGTGAGAGAAAATTCCAATGTAGACAATCTTGAAAAAATAAAAGATAAGTTAAAATTTTTTTATGGAGATTTAAGAAATAGAAACGATTTAATATTACCTATAAGTAATTCAGATATAATTTTTCATGTGGCTGCAGATTACAGACTTTGGTCTCGTAAACCCAGTGAAATTTACGATGCTAATGTGTACGGTACAGAGAATGTGGCTTTAACAACCTTGCAATTCAAAAAAAAATTGATCTACACTTCGAGTGTAGCAACTTTGGGACTCTCAGATGGAGTTGGGCAAGAGGATAGTAGTGTCTCATTTTCAGACATGGTCGGAGATTACAAAAAGTCAAAGTATTTAGCTGAAAAAATTGTTGAAAAACTTGTTAGAAAGAACCTTAATGCCATTATAGTTAATCCTTCTACTCCAATCGGCCCTGGAGATACGAAGCCAACACCAACTGGTAAGATAATTTTAGATGTTTTAAAAAGTAAAATGCCTGCTTATGTTGATACTGGTTTAAACTTTGTTCATGTCGACGACGTAGCCGAAGGACACTTTCTGGCTTTAAAGAAGGGTAAAATTGGAGAAAAATATATTTTGGGTGGCGAAAATATCAAATTTAAAAATTTTCTTGATACTGTCTCTCAAATGGGAAGGGTTCCACAGGTGAGATTCAAAGTCAATTTAAAATTTCTCTACCCATTAGCATTTTTGAATGAGATGTTCTGTAAGTTTTTTATTACAAAAACTCCTAGTCTTACTTGCGATAGTTTGAAGATGTCATCAAAAATTATGTTTTTTTCATCATCAAAGGCAAAAAAGAAACTTGGTTATAGACCTCGTCCCGTTAAAAATGCTATAAAAGATGCTGTAAATTGGATGAAAATTTATTTTGATTGTTAATATGAATAAAAATAATAAATCTTTAAAAATAATTCTTGCACAACCTAGAGGGTTTTGCGCGGGGGTAGAACGAGCAATAGAAATTGTAGAAAAAGCTTTGGAGATCTATGGGCCCCCCGTTTACGTGAGACACGAAATTGTCCACAACAAAAGAGTTGTCAATAATCTAAGTTCTAAAGGGGCAGTTTTTGTTAAAGAATTGGACCAAATTCCTGAAGGAGCAGTAACAGTATTTAGCGCTCATGGTGTTGCACAAAGGGTTGAAGATACTGCAAAGTTTAGAAACCTTCCTGTTTTAGATGCAACCTGTCCATTAGTTGCTAAAGTTCATAAAGAAGGTCAAAGATACTCTAATGACGGATTTGAAGTTATACTCATTGGTCATGAGGGTCATCCTGAAGTTGAGGGAACAATGGGAAGAATTTCTGGTCCAGTATATTTGGTATCTAATACAGAAGATGTGAAAAAACTCACGGTGGAGAATCCAAATAAATTATCTTACGTGAGTCAAACTACTTTGTCTGTAGACGATACTAGAGATGTAATTAAGGCACTTCAAGAAAGGTTTCCAAATATTATTGGCCCTGATGTAAAAGATATTTGTTACGCTACGCAAAATAGACAATCTGCTGTGAGGGACCTTGTAAAAAATGTAGACCTAGTTTTGGTCGTAGGTGCTAGAAATAGTTCAAACTCTAATAGACTTAAAGATATAGGGTCCGAATCTGGTGTAAATACTTATTTAATAGAAACAGCTGATGATATGTCAATCGATTGGTTTGCTAAAGTTAAGTCAGTCGGTATTACATCAGGAGCCTCCACTCCAGATGAACTTGTTAAAGAAGTTATTGATAAAATTTCAACATTTAGAAAAATTGAAATCGAAAAGCAAAAAGGTAAAGAAGAAAATGTTGTGTTTAAGCTTCCAAGTGAGCTCACCAATATAGAGGCTTTAAATTAGACTTTACATTTCAACTACAATAATTTAAAAATAAATTTATGGGAATTCCATTAATACAGCAAATAAGAGTTGGATCATACATATTTAAGCAGAAAATATTAGGAAGATCCAAATACCCTTTGGTTCTTATGCTGGAGCCACTTTTTAGATGTAATCTTGCATGTGCGGGATGTGGAAAAATTGATTACCCAAAAGAGATTTTAAATCAAAGGCTTTCTACACAAGAATGTATAGATTCTGTAGAAGAATGTGGAGCACCCATAGTCTCAATTCCTGGAGGCGAGCCTCTAATTCACAAAGAGATGCCAGAAATTGTAAGAGAATTAATCAAGAGAAAAAAATTTGTGTATCTTTGCACTAATGCAATTTTGATGGAAAAAAAACTTTCCGAATATGAACCAAGCCCATATTTTACATGGTCAGTTCATTTGGACGGTATGAAAGAGGAACACGATAAAGCGGTTTGTCAGGATGGGGTGTTTGATAGATGTGTGTCTGCCATAAAAAAGGCAAAATCACTTGGCTTTAGATGTAATGTTAATTGTACCATTTTCGATACTGCAGAAGAAGATGGGCTAAAAGAGTTTCTTAACTATGTAACAGAAGAACTCAAAGTTGACGGCATAACAATTTCACCTGGATTTGCTTATGAAAGGGCTCCTGACCAAGAACATTTCATAAAAAGAGCAAATACCAAAAACTTTTTTAGAAATATTTTCAAATCAAAAAATTTCAAAAGTTGGGACTTCAGTCATTCAGGTCTTTATCTTGATTTTCTTGCTGGTAATCAATCATACAAATGTACACCCTGGGGAAATCCTACAAGAAATATTTTTGGTTGGCAAAAGCCGTGTTACCTCCTTGGAGAGGGCTACGTTAAATCCTTTAAAGAACTTATGGAAGAAACCGAATGGGAAAATTATGGTACAGGGAATTATGATAAATGTTCAGATTGTATGGCGCACTGTGGCTACGAGGCATCAGCGGTGACTGACACTTTCGCTAACCCTATAAAGGCCCTGACTGTTGCTATCAAAGGCCCAAAGACCAAAGGAGCTATGGCAGAAGAGATTGATATAAGTAAGTCAAGGGATCCAGATTTTTTTCATGATACTCATGTAAGTGAAATGATGAACAAGCTACACGCTGATAAGCAAGCTGAATCAAATGAATCTCCAATTCCATCTGCTGGTGCAGCCATCAGTCCTCGAAGTGACTTGGCGAAAAAAACTAAAAAAATTAAGTTTTGATTAGTTAAAACTTTTTTTAACAAAATTGAGTATCTTGAGATTAAAACTTTGTAAAACAATGCTTGATCTAATTTGTTAGGTCAGATCTATCTAGGAAAAATCTTTATAAGCAAGTATCTCAATCTCCTTTTACAGAAAAAATACTTTTGCCCCATGTTTATCAACCCTATTAGTAACTTTGGATTTTTAAAAATAGTAATTAGTAAATCTTTTTTAAGAATAAGTTCACCATCGTTATTTAGGTAATCCTGAAATACCGAGGGTATTTCAAAAGATAAATCATCATAAACAATCTTTATTGAGTAGAAGCTTATACCTTTTTTTAATTTTTGAACCAAATGAAAAGCTTCCATGTCTATTATAGACACATCAGAATATTTTTTTTTCAATTTTTTTTTCTCTTTTAAATTTTTGACGTTTAAAGTTGTTATCAAGTTAAGTTCTTTAAGATTAAGTTTTTCAATTCTCTTTGATATTGTTTTATCATTATCATTTACACATTTAATTTTTTTCCCATCCTCGTTTATAATATTTTTAATCCTTACTATTTCACCACATTTTACATCTGGATCAATTGATCCACAATAACCAATGTTAACGATTGTTTTAATCTCTGACAAATTGACTTTTTTAAGATTTATTAAAGATTTTTCTCCAAAACCATATATTTTTTGTACATTTCTCGTTTCTAAAAAAACATCATATTCTTTTTTTAGTCCAAATATTACCAAAATATTTTGTTTGCTAGACTCCATAAATTGGTTTGGTGGAGTTTTTTGAAATTTGATTTTTAAACTTTGATAAAGCAAGTAACGGAAAGTATTTAGCGTATCCATGGTACTTAAGATAGAAAACTCTTGGGAACCCAACTGCAGTATAATATTTCTCTTCAAAATTATGATTTTTTTTAATTAGATAATCTACTCCTTTATAGAAACTTTCATTTTCTATTTCTCCAGCAGCATGCAAAGCCATTAGTGCCCATGATGTTTGAGAGGGTGTGCTAGCTTTTGCGAAATTTTCAAAATTTTTATAATAAGATTTTCCATCCTCTCCCCAACCACCATCACTACGTTGCATTTTTTTTATGTACTCAATTGCATGACTGAAGACTTTTTTTTTATTTTCGAAGTCTACTAAATTCAAAGCAGATAAAACAGACCATGTTCCATAAAGGTAGTTTGTACCCCATCTTCCATACCAACTTCCATTTTTTTCTTGTTCATTTAATAAATATTTTACTGCTTTTCTAATATATTCTTGTTCGTTTGTATCTCCTAATTGAAGAAGAAAACTCAAACACCTGGCAGTGACATCAGAGGTTGGAGGGTCTAATAATGCACCATGATCTGCAAATGGAATTTGATTAAGGTATTGCTTAGTGTTATTGATATCAAAAGCTCCCCATCCTCCATTTTTTGATTGCATGTTTATTATCCAGTTTTTTGTTCTAGTAATACACTTTTTGATATCTTTTCTATTTTTTTTTCTGTTATATCTATCTAGAAACATACCAACTAAAGCTGTATCATCAACATCAGGATAATAGGCGTTATTGTATTGAAAAGCCCACCCACCAGGTGAAATTTCCTTTTCTTCTGCCCAATCACCTTTAATTTTTATCTCCTTCTTTAAAAACCAATTAGCTAAATCATCAACAGGAATATTATTCTCAAGGTTTACTATACCCATCCACCCAGAATCCCAAACAGGTGAAACACAAGGTTGGCAATAAGCATAATCTTTTTTTTCAATAATAAGTTTATCAATTGATTTTCGAATAGTTAATATTTCTTTTTTAAATTTTGTTTTATCAATTGTTCTGAATGCAATTAATGCATTAACCATAGCAGGGAAAATACCTCCAAGACCATCTTCGTTATTTAATCTTGGGAGTAACCAACTAATAATTTCTTTTTTTGAGTTCTCTTTTAATTTTTTTGGTAAAAGTGGAAAAACTTTTCGTGATAACTTCTCAAGGAACAAAAATAATACTGAGAAAAAGTTTTGATCAAAAATCTTTTTTTTAAAGATTTTCTTTTTTGTAAAAAGCTCTTTTATGTTTATAACATTTGGATTGTTAGCTAATGGTTTTTCATGCATTATTATTAGTAGAGGTATTAACACAGTTCTTGACCAATAAGATATTTTATATATGTGAAAAGGAAACCATTTTGGGAATTTAATTATTTCAATTGGCATGAATGGTATCGATTCCCATGATATTTGTCCAAAAAGCGCTAGAGAAATTTTAGTAAACACATTCACATTATATGCGCCACCCTTTTTGAGAATACTTTTTTTGGCTTTTACTAATATATGATGATTTTCTTTTAAACCGGAAAGTTTGAGCGCATAGTAAGCTTTAACGGAAGCACTTAGGTCGGTTTCTCCATTATAATAAAGAGGCCATCCTCCCTCAGAATTTTGCAGCCCAATGATATAATTAACAATTTTTTCTTGTAATTGTATTTTTATTTCTCCGATAAAATGCATTAGTAAAATATATTCAGCCGCAATTGTTACATCCGCTTCTAATTCGTATACATAACAACCATCATTTTTCTTGTACTTTTTTTGAGCTTCAAGTAGTTTATTAATTTTTTTCTGTTCAGAATTAAGGATAGAAGAAATTTTATGCATATTTTTCGTTAACTTAAATATTTAAAAAATCAATAGCTTTTTTACCAGATTTAATTGATCCTTCAATAGTACATGGTAAGTCAACCTGTGTCCAATCACCTGATAGAATAAGATTATATGGTAGGTTATTTATTTTTTTAATTTTTTCAAAGTTTTCTGGGGATTGTTCAAAAGTTGCCTTTTTTTCCTTTATAATTTGATAAACTGGTAAATCTATTTGTTTCTTAGTAACTAAACATATTTCTCTCCAAATTTCTTTAGCAATTTCATTAGATGGAGTTTGATCGAAACTATTTGCGTCACTAATTGTAACTGACATATAGTTATTTTTAACAAAAACCCACTGAGATTTCGAGCTTATCATTCCAATTATTTCTTTACCAAATAATTTTTTTATCTTGTCATTAATTTTGAAATGAACATTCAAGATTGTATTGAAATTTTCTGGTATTTTGTGCTGCGGTAAGATTTTTTTAAAACTACTTAGTGACAATGCACTAACAACTAGATCATTTTTACTTAATTTAATTTCCCTATTATTAAATATTAATTTAATAATATGATTATCTTTTATCATAAATTTTTTTAATCTTTGCTTTA
>MDSZ01070258.1_pt1 | contig 13063 bp, 15 predicted proteins | sample 811201 | NCBI WGS metagenome assembly MDSZ01 (sample SAMN05326647, study PRJNA326480) | marine metagenome | isolation source: seawater | place: Indian Ocean: North | collected 2010
ATATTTTAAATCTAAACCTTTTGTTTTGTTCAATTTCTAAAGACATTTGAGTATTTTTTCTTTGACGTTGAGTTTTTCTGTCTTTTTTGTATTTAGTTTTCTCTAAAAACTCTTTGCATTTTTTCATGATATCTGTTGAACCTGCGATATCACTAAACTTACTTTTAAACCAGTCAAAGATTTTACCTTCTTCAAGAAGATCTTTTTTTTCTATGTTATAAATTTCACTTAAAATATAGTTTTTTAATAGTTGTTCTTGATAATTCATACAATATATACCTTTTTAATAGCATATACTATATATCTTGTTATAGGTTATATTCTACTTTTAATTGGTTTTCAATTTTTTTAAGCTCAATTATATATTTGTCAATTATTTCATCTTCTGCTGCTGCATTAGGATTTCTTAGAATATAATCAGCTCTTTCTCTGTAAGCATCGCTATCTATACTAAGTACTTTAAGCTGCCTATAATCTTTAATAGAACTTTGAATCATTTCCAAAGCAATTATTGCAGTCTCTCTTGACCTTACAAAAAAATCAATAAAAGTTTTCGCGTCAGTAGTGTCAGTTTTAAGTGACTTATCTGTAAGGACTTCTGACAGTATTGTTCCATCTAAAAATTTTCTCCAATGTTCAAACATTTTTTTTATTTCGTTCATATCTATTCCATATCTATCTCAACAATAACTTTTGCTTTAAGTTGAGGTATTCTAAGTTGTTGTACTATATTATGCTCTTTTGCCTCGTCAGCCTCTAAAAACCAATCTGCATGACCTTTTTCATGTATTAAATTTGTAAAGTAATCATCAGGCTTTCCACAGTTTCTCGCCATCATTGTATATAACTTCTTATTAAGTCTTTCTGATTCTCGAGTACTAGTCTTAAGCTCTTCGACTTTGCCAAATGCTGCAGATGCTACATCGTGAATCATCATTGTTGCATCTTTATCCATAAATCTTAGTCCTTCCTCTCCGAAGGACGAGAGTATTGCGCCACACGACATTGCTTTACCTTTAACTATTGTAGCAACTGGAATATTTGAAGATTTAATTGAAGATATCATTGAAAGAAGTGCGTAAACTTCCCCTCCATAAGAGTCAATAATTACAGGAACTGCTTTTTGGCCTGTATTTTGAGCATGACTTATAGCAGAACCAAACTCGGTAGCTGCTTCTTCTGTAAATTCGTTAACCACAACAATTACAGGATCTTTTTTAAGTTCTATAGTTTTTATAAGAGGAGAAATCTCTGTTAAAAAATTCATTATAAATAAATTGTCCTTTTCTTTAATATATTTTATTGTAATAGCTTTTAGTTCAATTTATAAGTTTTGAAGCTCATTAATAGTAATTGAACCAGCTTTTCTATTTGTTTCTTTATTGTCTACTAATTTAATAAAAAGAGGAACGTTTAATACTTCATAATCACATACTTTTTGCATTGCACCTTCTTCTGATATGTCTATCATGTTAATATTTAAATTTTCAACATTGCTTTCTTTTATTACTCTTTTCATTTGTTGACATGGACCACACCAAGGTGCAGTAAAAAATAAAATTTCTTCATTCATATATTATACTCCAATACTTTCCCAACCCCAACTTTTACCTGACATACCATCAGCATTATAATCAGTTACTGTTCCTTCAAAGAAATTTTTAAAGGAATCTCCATTAATAATCCAGTCAAGCCAGCTTAGCGGGTTATTTTTAACTTTAAAATTAGGTTTAAGTCCTAATTGAATTAAACGTCTATCAGCCAGATATCTAATATATTTCTTTACTTCTTCTTTTTGTAATCCTTCAATAGCACCCATTTCATATGCTAAGTCAATTACTTTATCTTCAAGCTTTACTGCTTGTCTATACATTTTGTATATAGACTTTTTAAATTCGTCATTTACAATTCTTGGGTGTTCTTTTACATATTCTCTAAAAAGCTGAGTCATACCTTGCACATGCATTGTTTCGTCACGTATTGACCACTCTACGATTTCACACATACCTTTCATTTTACCAAATCTCTGATAATTTAAAAGCATAACAAATGCAGAGAAAAGACTCATACCTTCATTGCATGCAGATTGTGCTAGGGATAGTCCTAAACCTTTTCTAGTAGACACATCATTTTGTTGCATAAACTCTATTTTATCACTCATTTCTTTGTACTCTAAAAAAGCACTATATTCTTCTTCAGGTAAACCTAATGTATCGTTAAGAAGTGCATAGCTTCTTTGATGTGTACCTTCTCTATTCGCAAATGTTAGAAGCATACTTCTAATTTCATTGTTTTTAAACTTAGGAATAAATAAATCACAATAGTTTCCTCCAACTTGAACATCACTTTGCGTAAAAAGCCTTAGTATTTGCGTAATATGATTTTTCTCTACGCTTGACATTTTTCCGCCTTTCCACTGATTTACATCTTCTTGTAGTTCAGCTTCCCAGCTACCCCAATGTATTTTCTCATGTGACTCTGAGATTTCTATTGCCCATGGGTATTTAAATGGTTTATATGTAGTATTATATTTTAGTAATGACATTTTTATCCTATCCTTGACAACTTAAACAGTCATCGTCTACGAAATCTACTAGTTTGTTTTGTTTTACTTTTTGGCTAACCTTTTCAGCATCAGCTCCTGAATTTGTACGAAGATAGTACAAACCTTTTACTTTCTTTTTCCAAGCTCTAACATGTACACTATTTACATATGCTTTATCAGTTCCTGCTGGAAAGAAAAGATTAAGACTTTGACCTTGACATATAAATTTTTGTCTATCACTAGCGTGATCTACTATCCATCTTTGATCAAGCTCAAAAGCTGTCTTAAATACCTTTTTGTGCCAGTCAGACATCCAGCTCAAATGTTGCACAGAGCCTTCATTTAATATAATGGACTTCCATGTTTTATCAATAAACTCTTTTTTTGAATTTTTATCATCTGACTTTTTTTCTGCATATTCTTCTAAAACTCTTTCAAGATTATGGTTTTTGACAAGATACGATCCAACTCTTGTTCTATGAGTAAAAGCATTGCTTTTCCAAGGTTCAATTGAAGGAGAAGTTCCTGCTATAATAGAAGAGTTTGCATTAGGTGCAATTGCTAGCAAATGTGAATTTCTCAGGCCAAAACCACTAGCATCTGGACATTCACCTTTTTTATTGGCAAGATCAATTGTTTTCTGTTTTGCTCTTGTTTTAACTTCTTTAAATATCTTAGTATTAATACTTTTTGCCATAACAGATTCAAACGGAACGTTCTTAGATTGCAGATATGAATGAAATCCCATTGCTCCTAAGCCAAGGCTTCTTTCTCTATAGGCTGAATATTTTGCTCTAGACAAAGAATCAGGTGCATTTTCCACAAAATATTGTAAAACATTGTCAAGATATTCTATTAAATCTTGAACTATATGTGTATCTTTCCAATCATCATACTTTTCTAGATTAAGTGAGCTTAAACAGCATACTGCACTTCTATCTTTAGAAGTTGACAAGTGGATTTCGTTGCATAAGTTGCTACCATGTATTTTAAGCCCTAATTCTTTTTGATATTCTGGTAAATGTCTATTTGCTTCATCAATAAAATTAATATAAGGCTCACCTGTCCTAAATCTTACCTGTAATATTCTTTGCCATAGTGATCTTGCACTAATTTCTTCTCTTACCGTGTTATCATTTGGATCTTTTAATTCCCAAATTTTATCTTCTACTACAGCTTGCATAAATTCGTCTGTAATATTGATTGCATTATTAATATTAAAACATTTGCGATTTACATCACCGCCAGTTGGTACTCTAATATTTAGAAACTCTATAACGTCTGGATGCGATATATCCATGTAAGCTGCATATGATCCTTTTCTTGTTTTGCCTTGTCTATAAGCAGTCATGTCGCTATCTACTGTTTTAAGAAAAGGAATAGGGCCTGGTGCAATATTGCTATTAGATCTTACATTTGACCAGTGACCTCCAACTCCTCCTCCTTTTACACTCATCCATCTTAACTCATCTGTATGACTTATTAAACCTTCCAAAGAGTCATCAACATAAGTTAAAAAACATGAGATAGGCATTCCTTTTGCTTTTTTTCCGCCTTTAGGCGCATTTGATAAAATAGGAGAAGAAAACATAAACCAGCCTTTAGAAGCATAGTCATATATTCTTTGAGCTAAATCTTTATCACCTGAAGAAAATGCCATAGCAGCCCGTGCAAAACTTTCTTGGGGTGAGCTTTCATCGTCTTGCATATAGTAGTCTTTTAGAAGATTTTTTGAAAAGTCCGTAAGACTGTTATCTAAACTCAAGTCTATATTGATACCATAGCATTTTTTTATCATTTTTTTCTCTTTCTCAATCTGTACTGCCTACTTTGCCTTCTTTTCGAAGTGACTCAGATGTTAAATCTAAATATTTATCTTCAGAAATAATTGTATAATTATTGTCACACTTTACAACAACTATTTGCACTGGTAATTTACTGTTTTTTTTAATTTTATACTCAGCTTCACTTACATTGACTAAGTTAACAAAAACCTCACCAGTGTATCCACTATCAATAACACCTGCTCTAAGCTTTAAAGGTGTTTTAGTAATAGAACCTCTTTCTTGAACTAGAGCTACCCAGCCTTTTGGAACTATAATATGTAGGCCTGTACTTATTAAAGTTTTCTGTCCAGACATCATATTTGATGAAGGCATTATTGTAATATCTTCATTAGCGTTAAATAAATCTAAACCTGCACTTTCACCATTGTACGCAGGAATATAATCGTTTATATCAATGCTGTTTTTTTCTAGTGCCGTTTTTAGTTTTTTATTTATAAATATATTAATCATCTTTTATATTTACCTCTTTCCACTTTTCTCTAAGCTTTTCTTTCATTGAACTATTATCTTGTTGCACAACTTCTTTTAGTGTCAAAGAAGTTTCATCTAATATAGTAAATTTAGATTTAGCTGTATCAATATTTATTGGAAAAAGTAGTCCATCTCTACCTGCTCTGTTTTTTGCAACAAATATTCTGCCAGTGCCTTCTGACTTTTCCATAGGCTTTCTACTAATAGAAAGTACAACATCAGCTACTTGTGCTTTACCATAAGATTCACCAAGATTCTCTAGACCTACAACGTCAGATTTTGAAGAATCTTTATTTGCTTGTGAGGCAGTCCATATAGGAATATTTAAGTCTCCTGCTAGATTTCTGAGTTCTGTATAGATCAACTTTAATTCATGCCTTAATGAATCATAAGCCCTAGAAGACTTCATAACATCAGCATAGTCAACTGTTACAAGACTAGGCTTAAATCCTTTTAAAGTTAATTTTTCAATATGATTTCTTATAGTCATTACAGAAGCTGATCCTGACGGGTATTCTTTTATAATAAGCTTGCCAAGATCCATTTTTTCATATTTGTCTACTACTTCTTTTTTTCTTTCAATGATTTCGTTACTAGGTATGTCACATAAGTTTGAATCATATCTTTTGCCTGTTTCATGTTCAGAAAGTTCAAAAGTATAGTGTATTACATTTTTTCCTGCTCTCATAGCAGCACATCCCATTGCTACTAGAAAGTGAGACTTACCTACGCCAGTGTTTGCAGCTACAACACCTAACTCTCCTCTTCCTAGTCCTCCCCTAAGAATATCTTGAGAGTCAATTTTATCTAAACCTGTCGGGCAAACCTGTCTATTTATTTCTACGAATCTTGCTTCAATGTCTTCAAAAAAGTTATGACCAGATGAATTCGGCATGCCTACTGATATTGCTTGCTTCATGATATTGATAACAGACTCATATTTTTCAGTTTGAATAAGCTCGACACTTTGTTCTAACGCTTCTTTAAATGCTTGTCGTTTACAAAACTCCAAAGACTTTTCTTTTACATATTGCAAGTCACCCATATCTGGGTTTGTTTTCATTCTATGTAGATATTCAATTATTTGATCTCTTAAGACAATATCTTTGCTTTTCGAAAGATCTTCTTTTATAATTGTAATTAGTATTGTTAAAGTTGGAAAAGTCTTATATTTTTGGTAATATGAAAAGTATTTTCCACATAAATATGACAAATATTTTAAATCAAAGTACTCAGGATCCACAACCTCTATCATTTGTGCTGACCATGTTGTATCAGTTAGCATAGATTGAAAAACTTTTTCTTGAAACTGTTTTCCAAATTTTGCAAAGTTTTTTTCTCGACTCATTAATTATTATTCCTTAGTCTAGACTTTAGAGCTATTATAAATGTGTGTATATCAAACGAATTTAGGCCTTCTCTATTCATTATTTTAAGAAGATTAAATTTATTAATTTTTTCTTTTTTATTGTCAAACTGGAAATTTATTTTTTTAATTTGTGTTGCGCTGAGCATTGCAGAATCTAAATACATTAGCTTCCAGTTCTTTTTAATGTTGTCTTTGGATTCTTTTATATCCTTATAGATTTTCAGGTTGCTGCCTGCTGCAATTTTATTTATTGACTTGTTAATTATATCATTATAAGTTGCACTTTTACAAGACAATAAATCTGGAAATCTTTTTAACATTGTCTTAAAACCTGCACCTTTGACACCTTTAATACCGTCGCTTTGATCGCCTGCAAAACATCTTGCTAAACAAAAATTTTGAGGTATAATTCCCCAGTTATTTACTATATATTTCTCATCAATTATACATTTTTTGTTTGGAGACCAAATTACTGTTAAGTCATCAATTAACTGATAATAGTCTTTGTCTGATGTCACTATTATTTTTTTATTTTTTGTTTTTTTTGTTTTTACAAGATAGCTTATAACATCATCTGCTTCACAATCTTCAACATATATTTGCGTCACTGGCGTTTCATAAAGAATTTCAATTAACACTTTTAGCTGATTATCTCTATCACTTACTGTATTTGGATATTCTTTGTCATAAACACTTCTATTTAATCTTACAGGTCTTCTCCCCATTTTATAGTTTGGATCGATTGATCTTCTTCTAAAAGATCCACCTCCTTCCCATGCAACAACAACCTTTTCGGGTTCAAACTTTTCGGTTAAGTATTTTATATTGTTTAGAAAACCATATATTCCACCGCAAAATTTGCCATTTAGACTTTTTGAAGGATTAGCAGCAAAATGACGCATAAACACATTTAATCCGTCAATAAATACTATTGGTTTATTTGTCATTTTAACATTTCAAAAGCATTAGAATGAGTTTCCATTACTTGCTTTGCTATTTCACTAATCTCAGTATAACTTTCAGGATCAATATCAGGATCTTCAGTATTGTTTTTTCTAATCATTGCTTTTTCTAATAACATGTCGACAAATCTACCATGCTCAGGACTTGTCATTATTTTATCAAAGTCTGACTTATAAAACTTTTTGTCAACAATAACTTCGCCTTTTTTGTCTGAAACTAGTAAATTTTTCCATGCACCAGTGCCACTAATTTCAATATCATATCCATTAATATGCTCCATTCCATGCTTTCTTAAGACATCAAAAACTTGTTCGTGCTCTTTAATACCTTTTCCAAAGTGAATTTCAAAGTTACAAGATCTAAAAGGCGCAGAAACTTTATTTTTTATTGTTTTTGCTGAAACATTGATTCCAATAGGTTCTTTATCCTTATTAAGAATTTGCGATCCTGCTCCAAGCTTAATTCTAACAGAACTATGAAAAGGTATGGCCATTCCTCCTGGTGTAGTTGTAGGATCACCGTATAATACGCCTACTTTTGTTCTAATCTGATTAAGACAAACCATTAACACTTTTTCATTAGCAATAACTCCTGTGATTTTTCTCATTCCTTTTGATATTGCTCGAGCTTGCAAACCAATAGACTCTTTGTCGTAGTCACCTGTAAGCTCTGCTTTTGGTGAAGTCGCTGCCACAGAATCCCAAATAATTGTTACGGGAACATCCTTGTCCATTGCTTTTGCTTTAACAATAGTACTTTCTGCAATTGACAGTACTTCTTCTGTACAATGTGTATCAACATACACAAATCTTTTCTTAATATCTACACCAAGCGCTCTTAGGTTTTCTACAGAAGTTGCATTTTCAGTGTCAATATATACTACAATTCCACCCATTTGCTGTGTAGACTTTGCAATTTGCGTAGCTATATGAGACTTTCCTATACTAGGTGGACCAAATATTTCTACAATTCTACCTTCTGGTAAACCTCCATCTTTTTGGTTAGAAATAATATAGTCTAATTGCTTAGATCCTGTACTAATCCATCTGTTGACATGAGTTGGTGACTCATCTGTACTTAAATTATAAGCTACTCTAGAACCTCGCTCTTTATTTAAAGATTTAATAAGGTCAGCTGTAAAGTCATCTAAGTTTTCTTTGTTTTTTTTTGATTTTGCCATTATGTTCCTTTTTCTGCTATTAATTGAAGTATATTACTTTTTGGTATTTTTACAATCATTTTAATACTAAAAAGCCAGCGTAAAGCTGGCTTTTATTATCACAATATTACTTACATGTTTAGACTATTTAAAATTATAAACTATCCAAGTCAGCAAATGCATCGTCTAAAGACTTATACTTACCACTAATGGCGTCAGGAGAATCATCGGGCTCAGAAGCTTTATTGTTACTCCAAGATGAGCCGCCACGAGTTGCCTCTTTGTTTAATTCTTCTTCGTCTTCTTTTAACCACGTGTTAATAATTCTTTCAAGCTCTTCATATGACTTAAGTTCATAAAGATCATTAACGTCTGGAATGTTATCTAGCCATTGCTTTGAAGTTGAAGAATCCTCGCTAAGCGGTGACTCTTTACCTCGAGGCCTCACTTCAGTTGTTGCCCACATTTTTCCTGGCGTCTTGGTGCAAATAATCTTTACATCGCGGCCTTCTGTTGGGTCTGTAATGTCACCATAGTCTTCATCTAACATGTAATTCAAAAGTGTTTGATAAATTTGTTTACCAAAGGCCCATAAACGAACACCTTTCTCTTCTTCACCCCTAACTACAACTGGTGCGTAACATCTCATTTTAGGATATAGCTTTTTTGCTAATTCATAAGACTCTTTTGATCCTTCATCTCGAAGCTTAGTAATTAACTCTTGAAATGGGTCAGGCTTGCCAAACTGGTAAGGCGATAAAATTCCAGGATTATTTCCAATGTTGTAATAGAACATTAACTCCTTAAAAGGTTGGCCGTCATTGTTAGGATAAGCTAAAAGCCGAACAGTTGTTTCTGTACCTTCTTCAGGTCTCCATAAAGAGTTCTTTTTAGAATTTTGACCGCTAAGCTGACCAAGCTTTTTGCGAATTGCGTTTAAATCAATTGCCATATTATATGGACCTTTCTTTTGTGTTAATTTTTAAATTGGTTAATATTTAATTTTTAAATTTTTGTGCCACCAATCATGATGACATTATATATTATTTTATTATTTTTTACATAAAATTTTAAAATTATTTAAAACTTCTTTTTCTTGTTTTTTCACCACCGTATTTTAAGTAATGTTGTGGTGACTTCATTAAATAGTTTTTAGGTGAGCTAGACTTTTTTTTCTTTTTTTTATTTTTGCTTTTTGATTTAGCTCTCTCAGGCTTGTCAGTAGCGTCTGAACTTTTATACTCTACTCTACCTGAAGGTCCTGCGCCTAGTGGAACAGAAACACCTCCAACTGATCCGCCTGACATGGTACTAAACTCATTAAGTTCTGATTCTTCTAAAAGTCTTTCTAAAACAAGTGAATATATCTTTTTATCCATTGAAAATCTCCTTTTAGCTTAATTATTAAAAAGGAGTAGTGTAATTATCTTTTAATTTATCAAATTCATTTTTTAAAGTTACTTCATGTGCTAAGCTTACAAGCAATGCAAGTCTATCTTTGTGGCTGCCATAAAACTTATTTTCTTCAGACTTTATATTATTAAGAAGAGATATTGCTTGCCATACATTCCAGTCTAAAGCTATATTGTATTTTTGAAGAAACCATAACGTCATATCCTGGATTTTATATTTAGGACATGCTTCGTTCCAGTCAAAATATTGACCTAGCTTTTCTTTATGCCACTCTGAAGTTGTTAATACATACCTGTCTAGATTAATAGTGCCTATATATCCAATAGGTGATAATAAAGTTGCCGATATTAAATCTCTTGGCACTTGCTGGTAACCTAATGACTCATTAAGTTTTTTTGCATTTTTAAGTAATTCTAAAGAATATTCTAATATTCCACCCATTCCGCAAAAAGGTTCTTTCTCTCTTTGAGAGAAAGAACACTCAGCAATTCTTTGTCCTTGCGCTTCTAATAGATTGTTAACACCTTTATCTTGTAGCATTCCAAGAAATTTTTCATATTTAGCCCAAAGGTTTTCAATATCTCTTTCAATCAAATTATAGTCTCCATGTTATTCCAGACAAATTTTGGAATTTTTTTGTTAATTTTCTTTTTAATTCTATTGTTTCTATTACTATATCTAAGTCTACTTTGTTGTCAAGTTGCTCTTTAAGTTCTTTTGAAACATCTAACAATTCTTTTAAAGCTTTTATTTGTGGAGTTTTTCCATTTATTTCAACTTCAATATCTTCACCAATAATATAGTTTGCTGCAATTCTATGCAATTTTTCTGACTTTTCATTTATCATTTTATTATACCTGCTTTGCTTTTACAAAATAAATATTTATTTTTTGCTAAACTCTTCAACTTTAAGCGGAAAATAACCTAATTTATGATCAGAATAGCCTTCGTTTGTAATTTTAAAAAATTCTTCAATATAGTCGTTTTTTACATCAAAAACAATTGCATCATGCAAAACAAAAAGCGGTCTGCAATTATTTTTATTAACTTTTTCAACAAGAATAGAAAAATACGTCATTGATATATCTACCGCTGTCGATTGTACATAATTGTTTAACAGCACGTTCTTTTTTTCTTCTCCAATGTTGTTAATAGGTCTACCAAAAAAGTTCTTTCTAAGGCCAACCTCGTTAACGTAAGAAGCTGCTGGTAATAATTTGTCAAATCCAAAATACTCAACTATTATATTATATAACTCTTTTGCTCTTTCTTCACTTATATTTAAATTAAGCAAAGATTTATAAGAAGCACCGTACAATAAAGATATTGTTGCTCTTTTTATAACAGATCTATCAGCATTAAAAGTTAACATATTGCTTATTTCAGTGTATATGTCACTTTTTACTTCTTTGCCACTTAATTTTAAACATACTCTTGGCTCTAAAGAGCTAAAGTCTACTGATAATATTTTACCATTTTTAAATTTGGACTTAATTATTGATCTGTTTTTTGCTGGTAACAATAAAACTTGAGGTCCTGAACTTATAACAAGTCTACCTGTTGTTGTTTTATAAATATCATACTTTAGTTTTTTATTATTTTTAAAAGTTCTAAGACAACTTTTTATTGTTTCGTTTTTTTCTACTTCTAAATACGATTTAATTGCTAATTTATCAATTACAATATTTTCAAATGATCTAAATAAAACGTTGTATTTTTTTAATTTATCAACATAATGTTCAGTATCTCTTTGACATAAAATCTTTAAACTTTTATCAAATTCTTTTAAAAATTCTTTTTTAGCTGATAAAGGTAATATTTCTATTATATCTACTTTTTCCTTTGTTAAATTAGTAAACAAAAAATATTTATCATATCTATTTAAATTCTTTATATTAAATAGCTTAAAGTAATTTTTGTAAATTTTTATTTTTTCATTCATAAAGATATATTATATTTATTTAAATAAATTTACAAAAATTATTTAATGATTGCTATGTATGACTATCATCATGTGCATGAACTTTCGTAATAGACTTAAGCCACTCATCTACTCTTTGACTACTTCTAGTTGCGCTGCTATATAATATTGACTTTTCTCCTTTTTTATCTGAGTCTCCCCAAAATTCAGTTCCTTTAAACTTTCCTTTAAGAGTCCTGTTTGATTTAGCTATGTCAATGTGAAATATTATGCCTTCGTTTCTGTCACTTGCCGCTGACGAAGGGTATTCCCTGCTCATGCCAACTCCTGTAATACCTAGCTTCTTGCATACTAAAATAAATATTTGTAATGTTTTTAAGTCCTCTATTTTTTTTTGACTTAATCTTCCACCATTTTTAGCCGTTAAATACAAGTCTGTAGCAAATCCAAGATCATGCCTTACAGTCTTAGACGTTGTTTTTCCTTTGACGATATATTTATTTCTTACCTCAAATGGTAAACTTCCATAACTTGTTATTACTGCTGATTTAACAACTGTATGTGATTTAGGTTGTTTTTTGTTTAAAGCCTCAACTATAACATTTGTTATTGCCAATGCTTGCTCTATTATCACTCTAAGCTTACCTTGAATAGGTATGTTTCTAGATAATTTTGATTTTACAGCTTTTTTAAGAACTTTTTCTTGTTTGGAAGTTATTTGTTGTTTATCAATTACTACTTTAGCTGCTTCAAGAATTAATTTTAATTGGTCTTTATTATGCACTAGCTTTTTTAAATATCTAATTGAATCTTTTGAGCCTCCAGACATTTGAGTGTCATACTCTTTCAATATTTTTTCAATACCAGTATCTCCATTGCTACTGTCTAGATAAGCAAGTTTTTCTTCTTTGATTTTTTTTAAAGCTTTTTTCAATAATTTATCATAATTTGTCGCAATACTTTTTATAGAGCTTTCTGTGTCTTTAAGTTTAATTCTATATTGTGCGTCTATGTCACTATTATTTTGTATGTTTGGTATAATTGCGTCATTGCTGACATTATTAGTTTGTATGTTTGGTATAATTGCGTCATTACTGTCACTATTATGTATATTGTCTTTAACTTTTAAAGTTAGTCCTCTTGGATTGTATACTTTTGGATTAGAAGTGGGTGTTGGAGTGGATTCTTGTTCTTCTTGCGTATAACTTTGTGAAATAAGATCTGAAGGGAACACTTCTCTACTGTCTAGATTTAAGAAGTTTTTAAAAGAGCCTATATCTAGATTCATATTAATATTAAAGTCTGTTTTTTGAATAATTTTCATTTTTTGTCTTTTGTTACTTTAAAGCTATTGTTTCTTCATCGCTAATTTTTA
>MDSZ01139781.1_pt1 | contig 13061 bp, 9 predicted proteins | sample 811201 | NCBI WGS metagenome assembly MDSZ01 (sample SAMN05326647, study PRJNA326480) | marine metagenome | isolation source: seawater | place: Indian Ocean: North | collected 2010
CAGCAAAATTTATAGAAAGTTATCCTAAAATTTTTGCGCCCTCTCCAAAAAAAGATTTGGGATTAAATGTTTTAGGACATCAAGCAACTAACAATGTAATCAATATTGGAAGTGAAAAAGTATATTCAGCTTTGGAATCAATCTTTGATGAAGTTATAGAAATATTCTACACATCTCCTTACTTCCATATTGGAGCTGATGAAGCAACATTGTCAAATCTTGTTGGAGACCCACTGGTTGAAGCCTTGATGAAGCGTGAAAGTTTAGGTACTGAAATTGATGAGCTTTACAGATATTTTATCGTAAGAATGAACAATTTTTTAAAGAAAAGAAATAGAATCATGTGTGTCTGGGAGGGATTTAAAAGAGATGGTAAAGTTTCGATTCCTAAAGATATTATAGTATTCCCTTTTGAATCGCTATACAATTTACCCAATCACCTTCTGGAGGATGGTTATAAGCTTGTGAATTCGTCGTGGACTCCGCTTTACGTAGTAGGTAGCGGAGTAAAGGATGGATGGATTCCAAGAAAATGGGGGCCAGAAAAAATCTATGACTGGAATATGTGGCGATGGGAAAACTGGTATCATAAATCTCCCGCATCAAAAAAGCCAATTCAATTAGGTAAATCAACTCGTGTTATTGGCGCTCAAATGTGCGCATGGGAACAAACAGATGAAGCCGAAATTCCAAGTCTCAGAAGAAGGATTCCAACTTTTTCTGAAAGAGTGTGGAATACTGAGCAAAAAAAATCATTTACATCTTTTTATAAGATCTTAGATAATACAGACACAATGCTCTCTTTATTAATCGATTCAAACGCGCAGGATAGCCTATTGATAGGATATAAAATTTTCGACAATGGAAAAGGGGTGCCAGTTCGAACAAAATTTTAGAAAATTTTCATGAAAACTTCAAAATTTTACTTGGCAATTCTGTATTTGATTGTAGGGCATTTAGCTGTATTTCCTCAAAAAATCAATAATACTTTAATTGAAAGTTTTCAAAGAAATCTTATAAATGAAAAACACGCTGGTAGTAATGTTATTTTGATTAATAAAGAGAATCAAATAATTTATCATCATATTGAAAACTCAAAAAGCCCAGGGGATAAGGATATTACAAAAGAAAGTATTTTCCCAATTTGGTCAATGTCAAAGCCAATAACGACTGTGGCGATATTAATTTTAAATGATAGAGGTCAAATTGACTTTGATGATTCCGTTTCAAAATACTTACCTGAATTTTCTAACCTTCAATGTAAAAATTTAGATGGTGATATTGAGCCATGTGAAAATGACCTTAAAATAATTCACCTTCTCACACATATGTCAGGACTTTACTATTATGAGGACTTTATGTTAGATGCAATCAGATCTCAAAATTTAGAAGAATTGACAATTAAAATCTCAAAACACCCTTTGGCTTTTGAGCCTGGAGAACAGTTTTTATACGGATTAAATCAGGATGTTCTTGGAAGAATAGTAGAAGTGATAACGGGATTATCATTTTTTGATTTTTTACTTAATGAGATTTTTATACCACTTGAAATGTTCAATACAAAATTCTTTATCAAGTCAAATGAACATGAATTACTCCAGCCTCTTTATATTAACTTGCCAACATTAAAAGGATATAATAAACTCGGAATTACGGGGTTAAATGATTTGATAACATACGATTCATCGTATAAGCCTGAACTTGGTAGTTTAGGCTTGTTGTCTACTCTTAAGGATTACAGTAATTTTTGTTCAATGCTTGTGAACGAGGGTATGTTTAAAAACAAAAGAATTTTATCAACTGATAGTTGTAGTCTATTTACAAAAAAGTTTTCAGATGGCCCTTTTTCTGGAGATATTGATTTTCCAATCGTTTACTGTGGGTTAGGAGTATATGTAATCGATAATCCTGACCACCGTCTTAATATTAAAGTGAAAAATGGAGTATATGGACATGGTGGTTATCAGAGTACAGAATTTTTTATTGATGTTAAAAATAAGATGTTTGCAATTTTTTTAACACGAACAATTAGTTCATACAATCACCGATTACATTTTGTAAAATCAGTGTACGAAGCTTTACAAAACTAATTTAATTTTAACACACAATTATGAAACCTTTTTTTTTATTTATAGTCATAATCTTAACAATCGGCTGTAAATCTAATGAAATCAAGTTCTCAATAGCTCCTATATTTTCCGATAAAATGGTTTTACAACAAAACCAATCTAACTCTATTTGGGGAACTGCTAATCCTTTTTCAAACATTATAGTTGCATCCTCTTGGGGTGAAAAAATTTCAGTTAATGCAGATGAGAATGGAAACTGGATAATTAATCTTCCTACTCCTAAAAATAACGATTTATCAAATAATGGAAGCCAAACAATTCAAATAACTAATGAAAACAAAAATGTCTTAATCAAAGATGTTTTAATTGGTGAAGTTTGGTTGGCCTCAGGACAATCCAATATGCAGTGGTATATGAATCAATGTAACGATTGTGTGATTAATCAAGATGATGAGATCGAAAAATCTAATAATAATTCTATTCGAATGTTTTCAGTACCTCAAGATTTAACAGGTGAAAGTTTAAAATATGCAAAATGGATATCAGCCAGCAAAGAAACAACTGGAACTTTTAGTGCCACTGCATACTATTTTGCAAAAAAACTATTTGATAAGTTGGGTGTTCCTATTGGAATTGTAAACACAAGTTGGGGAGGAACTAGGGTCGAGGCTTGGACTAGTCCTAAAAAACTAAGAACTCTTAAAGAAACAAAAGAACAAATTAATGATGATTATAGTTTTATAAGCTACCAGGATTATTTCAAGAAACATAATGATTCAATAGCAAAAGTGAACAATAAAAAGTACGGATATAAAACTTACGAAGTGCCGAAATGGACTGAAAATAAAGAGTTATGGAGTAAATACGAAAAAGCTTGGGAGAATTTAGATTTAGGTGATACCGATTTTAAAAAAATTGAATTTGATGATAGTTTATGGGAAAATTGGAATCCAACCTTAAGTAATTTTGGTGGATTAACAAGTAATGGACGATTTGAAGCGGTTTTTCAAGAATCGGATCCCCTACTTTCTGATGGGATAATTTGGTATCGAACTGTTGTGAATATTTCTGATCCGACTAAAGACTATGTTCTTCATGTTAAAAAAGGAATTGATGATGGTGATCAGACATATTTTAACGGAGAGCTTATTGGCAATACTTTCAATTGGTCTGAAGAAAGAAATTATAACATTCCAAAAGAAATAATTCAAAAAGGGGAAAATTTACTTTCATTCAGGATTAGTGACCTTGGCGGTGGTGGTGGTTTTAATAGTGATGTTGAAATATTGGGTGAAAATAGTATAATTAAGGTTCCCTTTGAAGGTTTTAAATTTAAACACCATTCTTTCATCACTAATAGATTTAATATCACTGTACACAACCATACCACTGACGAGCTAAAGTCTTTAGATAAGCAAATCAGGGATGACATTTTGCAAGGATTACCACTAAACTCACCAAATGGATTTTCAGCAATGTATGAATGCATGTTATTGCCTGTAGTTCCATACGGAATAAAAGGCGTTATTTGGTACCAGGGAGAATCTAATGTTAATAATTTCCATGAATACACCAATTTATTTTCTGGGATGATTGAAGATTGGCGATCTGCCTGGTCATCTGATTTACCTTTTTACTTTGCGCAAATCGCCCCCTATATCTATGACAAAAGCCAATCTTCACAAGGATTAAGGGACGCCCAACGCAAAACACTTGACAGAGTCAAAAATACGGGAATGGCAGTTTTATTAGATATTGGTGAGGAAAATGACATTCACCCCGAAAACAAAAAAGATGTAGGGGAACGCTTGGCTTTACATGCATTGAAAAATCAATATAATCTTAATCTTGTAGCAAATGGACCTTTATACAAAAACCATGTTCGCAAGGGATTTCGCATTGAAATTTCATTTGATCATATCGCAGATGGTTTGGTGTCAAATGGAAAACTCACTGGTTTTGAGGTAGCAGGAAAAGACAGTATTTTCTATCCGGCACTTGCTAAGATTTCAAATAACAAAGTTGTTGTTTCATCAAACATGGTAATTAGCCCTGTTCATGTTCGATATGGATGGAAAAATTGGTTTGAAGCCAAACTCTTCAATAGCGAAGGTTTACCAGCCTCCTCTTTCTCTAGTCAGTAGATATTTATTGACCAATGACATTTTTTAATGTAAAAACAAAAATTATTGTTTGAAAAACATTTACTAATTGATTTGAAATTAATTTTGTAATGAAGATTTAAGCTTAAAATATTTTTATGAAGTAGTAGTGTATTAAAACTGAAAAACATCCCTTGTATTAGTTGTGGATCTTTTAGAGGATGTTTTATTTTGTGAAAAACTGTAAAGAAATGCTCCTTTTTTTGATGAGGATTTATCTTTTTTACTGCTTTTATCTAAAAACCCTGATGATAAGATTTTTTTCCTAAAATTTCTTGAATCAAATTTAGTGTCATAAATACACTCATATAAATTTTGCAATTGAGGAAGAGTGAAAAACTCTGGAAGTAATTCAAAACCTAATGGTTGAGTTTTTGCAATTTCTCTTAATTTTTTTTGAGCATCCTCAATCATTTGTTTATGGTCTAAAATAAGTGTTGGAAGATTCCCTAACTCAAACCATTTCACGCTATGATCATCAAATTTAATTGATTTGAAATAATCAACTCTAATCAAGCTAAAATAAACTATAGAAATTACTCTTTCCAATGGATCTCTGTCTATGTCGCCATAAGTTTTCAATTGACTAAGGTAAATATCTTTCGTGCCTGTTAGTTTAAATACAATTTCTCTAGCACACTGATCCATTGATTTTTTTGAATCAGGAACTTCTCCTAAGAGAGACCAATTGCCTTTGAGTGGTTTAACCTGACGTTTAAAAAGTAATACATATAATTGATTTTGATCGTATCCGAAAATTACATTATCAATAGCTACAGATATTTCTTGGTTTTTATTATATTTAAGAGAGACCATTAATTTTACTACAATTGTTAAAAAATATTTAAATTAAATGTATATTTAAACGTTTAATTTACATTTAAAATAATAAATGTTTTGCAAATATAGACCTATTTGATGTATTTAAATGGGTCTCATATTGCTTTTCAGCAAACCAAAAATTAGTTGGATTCCGAAATACCCGATATTCATGATAATGATTTGCCGAAAGCTTAATAGTTTTTTATTTTTTTAAGATAAACAAACTATTAAAAGAAAAATGTTTAAGAAACATCAAACAGTGACAAAAGAATACTAAAACGTTTTCGAAAAAAATTATAATATGAGGTATGTGAGACCTTAGATTTTTTCTTTCATTGATAGAATTGGTCAATAACTATTTTAATTTTCAATCAGAAAATTTAGTAACTAAAAATTAAATTAATTTACTTTGAGAGTAAATGCAAAAACATTATTTGAAAAAGCTTACGGAAACTTTTGTATTCCAGCAATCAATATTTCAAATCCTGAACAAGTAACCGCTTTATTTTCAGCGGCACAAAAATACCAAGCGCCCTTCATTGTACAAACATCCCCTGCTGCAAGGGAATATATCAGCGCAAAAATGATTCTTTCCTATATCGAAACAGCATCAAGCAACTACCCCAATGTTGTTTATGCTGTTCATTTGGACCATGGAAATGAATCCCATGTGCATGATGCCATTGCCTCGGGTCAGTATACATCAGTGATGATCGATGCCTCTCATGATTCACTTGAACAAAATATCGCTCGCACAAAAAAAGTTGTCCAACAAGCTCACCCTAAAAATATCTCAGTAGAAGCTGAGTTAGGTGTGTTAAGCGGTGTAGAGGATGATCTTGAGGTAGATGAAAAAAATGCGCTGTTTACAGACCCAAATGACATCGTTACTTTTGTAGAAGAAACGAATTGCGACAGCCTAGCCGTGGCTGTTGGAACGAGCCATGGTGCTTACAAATTTTCAGGAGGACAAGGACTTCGATTTGATTTATTGGCCGAAATTCAAACTAAACTTCCCAATTTTCCGATTGTTTTACATGGAGCATCCCAAATCGATCCTGATGAGGTTAAACGCATCAATAGTGCAGGAGGGAGCATTTTAACTCATGCGAAAGGAATCACAGATGATGAGATTAAAAAAGCGATTGGTCTTGGAGTGTGTAAACTCAACATAGCAACAGATTTGCGACTTTTATGGACGCGTGTTTTTAGAGAGTATTTTAGGGATCATAGTGGTGAATGGGACCACTTAATTCCCGGAAAAAGATATATGGACGACTTGGAAATATTAATCCACAAAAAGTTTAAACTTTTAAACTGTGTAAATAAAAATCATTTATTCAAATAAAATATGATACAATTTGGTATTGCCCCAATTGGATGGACGAATGATGATATGCCTGAACTGGGCGGAAACATTTCATTTGAGCAATGCGTGAGTGAAATGGCTTTGGCAGGATATGCTGGTTGTGAAGTAGGAAATAAATTTCCGGTCCATGATTTACCCGTGTTAAAATACCACCTCGAACTTAGAAATTTACGCATTTGTAATCAGTGGTTTAGTTTTGAGCTTACCAAAAAACCCTTCCATCTAGTCAAAAATGATTTTGAAAAGCATATTCAGTTCTTAGATTTTTTTAATGCCAAAGTGTCCGGAGGAGCAGAGTGTGGAAATACCATCCACGGAAATCCAAATATTTCCATATGTGATCGTAATCCAGCATCAGCTCAGCAGTGGCGTTTGTTGACAAAAGGTCTTGATGAACTGGGTAGGTTTTCAATGGAAGAATACGGCATTAAGCTGTCTTATCATCATCATATTGGCACTATGGTTCAAACTGATGATGAGGTTGAAAGATTAATGAATGAAACGCATCCTGACTATGTTGGTCTCAACTATGACTGTGGTCATTTTGCCCTTGCTGACGAGAACCCAATTGAAGCCTTTAAAAAATATCACAACAGAGTGAATCATATTCATCTCAAGGATATTAGAACCACCATAAAAAAACTTACTGAAAAGGAAGGTTTAAGTTTTTTAGATGCTGTTAGAAAGGGAGTTTTTACAGTTCCTGGTGATGGAGATCTTCCCATTGATTCAATTATCAATTTAATATCCAAAAGCGGGTATGATGGGTGGGTTGTAATTGAAGCCGAACAAGATCCCTCACGAGCGAATCCTTTGGAATATGCTATGAAAGGGTATAAATACTTAAAAAAATATTTTAAATGATCTTAATTCATATCTTCAGTAAATGAAATTAAAACTGGGCATTGTTGGTCTTGGAAGATTGGGAATGGAATATGCAAAAAATATTGCCTATCGCATTCCCGATGCACAGCTCTATGCAGCGTGTAGCATTCAAGATAATGAGTTAAAAATTGCGAAAGAAAGCCTAGAAGTACCTTATCTCTATTCCTCATACCAAAAAATGCTAAAAAATAAAGATATTGACGCTATTGTAATTGTCACTTCGACCAATCAACATGCAGATCAAATCATACTTGCACTTGAATCTGGATTTCATGTATTTTGTGAAAAACCTTTAGCAATTGATATCGAAAATTGTATTCGTGTTCAAAAAAAGGTAAAGGAATTTCCACATTTGATTTCGATGCTCGGTTTTGTAAGAAGATATGATAGAAGTTATTCCGAAGCCAAAGTCAAATTGGATGAAGGCTTAGTCGGTGAGCCTGTCTTTATAAGGTCACAAACTGCCGATAAAGACACACTCGCTCCATTCCAAGTTGAATTTTGCACTGCTGGAGGAGGGATTTTTCATGATTATAGTGTTCATGATATTGACCTCATACACTGGTTTACAGGAAGCAATATAAAAAAAGTATGGTCGCTGGGTGGAGCATATCGATTTGAAGAATTTGAAAAAGCTGGTGATGCTGACAATGCTTTTGCAATGTGTGAGCTAGAAAATGGTACAATGGCGTTGATCGGTGCTTCAAGAGTTTCTTCATTTGGGCATAATACTTTTACTGAAATTATGGCGACAAAAGGAAATCTTAAAATTGGAGACCCTCCTAACAAAAACAGACTTCAAATATCTGATAAATTTGGCGTCAGGCATGAGTGCCTCGACAGTTTTTACGACCGATTTCGTGAGGCTTTTGTTTCACAAATCAAAGACTTTGTCAATTGCATAAATAGAGGGGTTCAACCAGATTTAACAATTGAAAATGCGGCCAAAGCAACCCTTGTTGCAACAGCATTAACAAAGTCGTTTAAAGAAAATGGCATTGTTCATGTAGATGATTTTAATCCAAAAATGAAGTTCTGATGTCAGTAGTTGTTAAACCTAATTCAAATTCCACTTTTGGAGTATACCAACGCATTACACCAGAAAACGCAGGTTGGAAATGGCTGAACTTTGAAGCTCGTTTGATGAAGAGAGGGCACCAATGGACACATCAGACGGGTACGAATGAAATGGTTATTGTTCTATTGGGTGGGGACTTTCAAGTATCAAGTAATCGTGGTTCTTGGAAAACGATCAATGGCAGAAAAGATGTATTTAGTGGTATTGCGCATACGCTGTACCTTCCTCCAAACACACAATTTACACTCACTGCAACGAGTAACACTCTAGATATTGGTTATGGTTGGTGTTTGGCTGAGGGGAGTTTTGAGCCAAAATTTGTGAAACCCGAAGATACCCCAGTAGTCATTTTTGGAGGAGATAATGCCACACGTCAATTTAATGATTTGGTGCCACCAGGATTTGGGTGTGCTAAAATTGTCTGTAGAGAAGTTTATACACCCTCGGGAAATTGGAGTTCTTTTCCAGCGCATAAACACGATAAAAGAACATTAGATGAAAAAGGAAATCTATTAGAACCACAACAAGACGAGACCTACTTCTACAAATTCCAAAAACCGGAGGCTTATGCGATTCAACAAGTGTATACCAAGTCTGAGGACAATCCCGTACAAGAAATTGATGAAATAGTGAAAGCTAAACACAACGATGTAGTTAAGATACCATGTGGCTACCATCCTGTTGTAGCTGAGCACGGTTTTCACTGTTATTATCTAAACTTTTTGGCTGGAACTGACCAGTCATTGGCCAACACAACTGATCCCGATCACGAATGGATTTACCACTCTTGGACGTCAAAAGACCCAAGGCTCCCTTTGGTAACAGCAGCAATGAATCATTTAAATCAGCCAAATGAAATATGACATCTTGACTTTTGGACGATCATCAATAGATGTATATGCAAAAGATATTGGAGCTGAGTTTGTGGACATCAATGAATTTACAGCATCCATTGGGGGTTCTCCTGTTAATATAGCTGTGGGTGCGCAACGATTAGGCCTCAAAACCGCAGTTCTCACTGCAGTTGGTCCTGATCCAGTCGGAGATTTTATCATCCATACACTCAATAAAGAGGGTGTAAGCACGGATTATATCCCAACCATCGACGGTACAACGAGCACTGCTGTGATTTGTGGGATTATCCCACCTGACAAATTTCCCCTAGTGTTCTACAGAGATAATGCACCAGACAAAAAAATAAACAATGACCACGTTGACCAAATTGATTTTAAAAAATTTAAATCGTTTTTGATGACAGGCACATCATTGGCTGTTGAGCCATCCAGAGGCGCATCTTTTTATGCAGCTCAACAAGCAAAAAAACAAAACCTCCCTGTTTTTTTGGATATTGATTTTAGAGCCATCTCTTGGGATGATGTACGCAGCTTTGGCATTACCCTCAAAGAATTTTTGCCATATTGTGATGTAGTCATGGGTACAGAAGAGGAATTATTGGCGATGAATGTAGAAAGTAGTTCAGAAATCAAGATTAAAAATAGTTCCATCACATCCCCTGAAATTCAAGGAGATCTTCAAAAATCCATACAACAAGTACTGGATCTTGGCGTCAAGCTGTTGCTCGTAAAAACAGGTCCCAAAGGGGTTGATGCCTACTTTAGTGATGGAACCAAGGAAACGATTCCTGGTTTTCCGGTTCAAGTGGTAAATGTTTTGGGTGCAGGAGATGCATTTGCAGCAGGTTTTGTTTATGGCTACACCAAGGGCTGGGACACTTATAAATCTGCAAGGTTGGCCAATGCATGTGGTGCATGGCTGGTAACAAAACAAAGCTGTTGTACAGATGCGCCAAACAACAAACAGATCATGGATTTTATTAAACATAAAGGAGGATTTTAAAAGGAAATATATGAAGAAAACACGCTTAACAGTTGCGCAAGCCACCATTGCATTTTTAAAAAATCAATTCGTTCGTCAAGATGAATTGGAAATTCCATTTTTTGCTGGATGTTTTGGGATCTTTGGTCATGGTAATGTAGCTGGATTGGGTGAAGCCTTAAAGCAAAATCCAGATTTTACATACTACCAAGCTCGTAATGAACAGGCGATGGTTCATACAGCAGCTGCTTATACCAAGATGAAAAATCGTTTACAAACATTTGTTTGTACAACCTCAATTGGCCCAGGGTCCACCAATATGATAACTGCAGCAGCTGGAGCTACCATCAATCGGCTACCAGTGTTGCTATTACCAGGAGACTTCTTTTCAACTCGGTCTGCCAGTCCCCTACTCCAGCAATTGGAACACCCTCAGTCTCAAGATATCTCTGTTAATGATTGTTTTAAACCTATATCTAAATATTGGGACCGCATTAACCGACCCGAACAGTTAATCTCAGCCCTTATGGAAGCCATGCGTGTTTTGACATCCCCTGCAGAAACTGGTGCTGTCACCATTGCACTTCCACACGATGTACAAACTGAGGCCTATGATTTTCCGACTGATTTGTTTACCAAACGTTTATGGCAAGTTGCGAGACCCTTGCCAGACAAAGATTTAATTTCAAAAGCAATTGATACGATCATAAAAGCAAAAAAACCAATGATCATCGCTGGAGGTGGTGCAATCTATTCTGGTGCTGAATCCATCCTTCAAAATTTAGCAGAAAAATGCGGTATTCCAGTCACTGAAACTTTTGCCGGTAAGGGGACCCTGCACTACGACCATCCAATGAATTTGGGGTCTATTGGTGGAACTGGAACCAAGGGGGCTAATGAAATCGCTGCAGAAGCTGATGTAGTAATATCTGTTGGAACACGTTATGGAGACTTTATGTCCGCATCAAAATCTGCATGGCAAAACAAGGAGGTAACTTTTATTAATCTCAATATAACAGAACTCGACGCTTTCAAACATGCAGCAATCCCATTGCAAGGAGATGCTAAAGAAACTCTACAAATAATTTGTACAAAACTTTCAGATTATAAAACTGATAAAAAGTATATTGATAAAATTCACCAACTGCATAAAGAATGGAATCAAATCGTATCACAAGCTTATGAGCCAATCGATGCTGACAACCCAGTTCAGGCGGAACTTATTGGTGCACTCAATCATTTTGTAGGTCAAAACGATGTGATTGTTCACGCTGCTGGTAGTTTACCCGGAGACCTTCACAAGCTTTGGCAAACAACAAATAACAAAGGCTTTCACTCAGAATATGGCAATTCATGTATGGGTTATGAAATTCCAGGTGGAATTGGAGTTAAAATGGCCGATCCTGACAGGGAAGTATATGTTTTATGTGGAGATGCTTCATATCTTATGATGCCATCCGAAATCCTAACGAGTATCCAAGAGCAATATAAAATCACATTGATTTTAATCAATAATAATGGGTATGCTAGTATTGGAGGTCTTTCTGAGTCTGTTGGTGGAGAGGGATTTGGTACAAAATTTAACTACCGAAATTCAAAAACAGGACAACTTGATGGAGATATACTTAGTGTGGACTTCGCTAAAAATGCTGAAAGTTTAGGTGCAATTGTTTATCAACCCAAATCTTTGGATGCATTTACATCAGCCTTACAAAAAGCCAAAGAAAACACCACAACCACAGTGATCTGTGTTAATACACAAAGTGACAGGAAACTGGCAGGCTATGCCTATTCTTGGTGGGAAGTTCCAGTTCCTGAAATCTCAGCGTTTTCTGAAGTCAGAAAAGCTAGAGATAGTTATGAAAATAATAAAAAAAGACAACGACAATATCTAAAACCCAACAACTAATATTCATGCGCAAATGAAAATACTAAATAATTACATCAACGGTGAATGGGTGAAAAGCAAAAATTCTGACACTCATGAAGTTCTTAACCCCGCGAGCCAAGAAATTTTAACAAAGGTTCCCTTTGGAAAAGATTCAAAAACTGATGTCGATAAGGCCGTTCGTCACGCACACAAGGCATACTTGACGTGGAAAGATGTACCCACCATGAAAAGAGTTCAACCTTTATTTAAGCTAAAAGCTCTTTTAGAAACCCATAAAACGACCTTGGCGCAAATGATTACCAAAGAATGTGGTAAAACCTACAACGAATCTAAGGGGGAATTACAAAGAGCTATAGAAAATGTTGAGGTTGCTTGTGGGGCTTATGTGATGAATCAATCAGAATTTTCTGAAAACATCGCTTCAGGAATAGATGAATTTATGATTCGCCAACCTTTAGGCGTTTGCGTATGTATTACTCCATTTAATTTTCCTGGAATGATTCCTTTTTGGTTTTTACCATATGCCATTGCGACAGGGAATTCATTTGTTTTAAAGCCCTCTGAAAAAGTTCCCATGACTATGCAATATGTTTTTGAATTGATTGATAAGGAGTTGGATTTGCCTAAGGGCTTGCTTAGTATGGTACATGGAGGAAAAGAAGCAGTTGATGGGCTTTTAGAACACCCAGATGTCAAAGCAATTAGTTTTGTTGGCTCAACGAATGTTGCAAAATACATCTACGCTAAGGGTACTGCCAATGGAAAGCGGGTACAAGCACAAGGGGGAGCCAAAAATCCTGTTGTGATTATGCCAGATGCTGACTTGGATACGACAACAAAAATCGTCACAGATTCGGTTTTTGGTTGTGCAGGACAACGTTGTTTAGCAGCATCGGTGATTATCACAGTAGGAGATGAAAAAGGTATGTACACAGAAGCCTTGGTGGAG
>MDSZ01216785.1_pt1 | contig 13061 bp, 10 predicted proteins | sample 811201 | NCBI WGS metagenome assembly MDSZ01 (sample SAMN05326647, study PRJNA326480) | marine metagenome | isolation source: seawater | place: Indian Ocean: North | collected 2010
AATTTTAATGGGTAAAGATGCGGATGGAAATGACGACATCCGCGAAATGTCTCCTGAGCAAATCTCCTCAACACTGAAAAGGTATGCGGATTTAAATTACAAAAATGCTCAGATGAAGCCAGTTAATATGGTTGTGGAAGCCGCGATTAAAAATGGTCTGGCCAAAGACCCAACTGACGCGGCGCGACAGCTTATAAATCTTATGAAAGGTGCGCAAAGCAACCCAGAATTGGGTGACACTGACGGCACTACTAACGTAGCTCAAAAAGAGGCGCAAAGCGGAGACCCACTACAACAGTGGGAAGAGGACAACGCAGTTTCTCTTCCACCTGGCTACCGTGAGCAGGGTCAAATGATGACCCAGATGTTGCAACAAAACCAACAGCTAATGGCCGCGGTAATGAAAATGGTGCAAGGCGCTCAAGCTGGTGCAGAGCAAGGTGCTAATTTAGCGGCCAGCGGTGTTGCAGATAAGAGTTCTGCTATGGCAACGCGTATAGCTAACAACCTTGACCGCATGGCACAGAAAATGGGTCTTGCAGAAGACCAAGCGGAAGACTTTAGAATATTTGCGTTTGAGCGTGGGTATACGTCTGAAGATTTTCTTGACCCAGAGATAACCATGAAAGTCGGCAACGACTACAAAAACAGCATGAACTCTGGCGAAATGGAACGTCTAAGAGAAATCGCACAACGCCGTCAAGCGTTCACAGGGTCAGTGGGCAATACACCTCAATCAGAAATGGCAAACGATACTGGAGTAGAAACCGAAGGTGACTCTACTCTTGATAGGCTTGCTCAACGAGGAAGGATGACGTAATGGGTTTGACAAACAAGCAAAAGAAAATTGCGCGTGTGGCTAAACCTAGAAACAAAATTACTGGCGCAGATTTCGCAGGGTTAAGAAAAAGAAAAAGAAAAAAAAGAAAATCTTAAAAAAATTAAAAAGCGGGACGAAAACGTCCCGCTTTTTTTGTTAGATTACTTTTATGGCGCTACGGCCCCTGTTTACTAAAAAGAGTTAAAACCCTAAGAGATGGTAAATTCCTCGGTGGGTGTGAGACTCAACCTAAATCTGTAATTACCTTTTTGCCGAAAGTGAGGATACTATCATGGCTATACAAGGTGTGCGCGGAACTGGTGAGTTTACATCTGATTTCCGCCCTAAAAACTACCGAGAGTTATTTACTCTCCTAGAGCCGAACGGTAACGCACCGCTCAATGCTCTGTTGTCTTTTGGTTCATCCGAGTCTACGGACGACCCAGAATACAAAAACTTCCGCGATGAACTGCCAGAGCGGACGTTGCAAGTGAACGGCGCTGTAGCCAGCACTTCAACAACAAGCATCACCGTTGACGCTAGTGACAATAACAAGTTTGCCGTAAATGGCGCTGTCATTGTTAACAGCGAGACTGGTGAAGTTATGCGTGCTTCCGCTGACACAACAGGCACAACGCTGACTGTTGTTCGTAATATCGGTGGCACATCTCACCAAATCGCAGACAACGCAAAACTGTTTGTTGCTGGATTTGCCGCGGCTGAAAACGCTGATGTCGGAACCGCCATCACGTTTGACGCAACGGTAGCTTCCAACTTCACTCAGATTTTCCGTACAGCCTTCGGTGTGTCAAACACATTGAAGTCAACCTATCTGCGGACTGGTGATAAAGAAGATGAAGCAATGACCAAGGCTCTCAAGTTGCACATGAGCGACATTGAGCGCGCCATGTTCTTTGGTAAGAAAGCCGAAGAAAGTGGTTCATCTGCTACACCTCGCCGCTACACAGGCGGTCTGACTACTTCACTTACAACTGTCATTGATTGTAACAGTGACATTGATGGTGACGGTACAATGAACGAGGCGCAGTTTGATGAGCAACTCATTCAAACCATCTTTAAATTTGGTTCAACCGAAAAAATTGCATTTGTGGGCTACAAAGTAGCTTCTCACCTGCAAGAGTTTGGCAAGAACCGTTGGCGTCCAGAGTCCGTGCAAGGTACGTATGGTGTGAACCTCACACGTTACAGCACCTTTGCAGGCGACTTGATGGTACATCTGCACCCGCAGTTCCGTCAGGTTCCAGGTATGGACAATGCCATGGTGATTGTTGACTTCCCTTACCTGAAGTATCGACACCTCGAAGGTCGGGACACATCCCTCTTCGAGAATCGTCAAGGTAACGGTGTGGACGGAGTTATCCATGAGTACCTGACCGAGTGTGGTCTGGAACTCCTTCAGGACAAAACTCACGCCTACATCAAGAACTGGTCATCCAACGCATAGGACGACCATATCCTTGATTGAGGGTAACTTTAAGGGAGTGTCGTTAGCGGCACTCCCTTTTTTGTTAGGAGAAGAGTTTATGACAAAGAAAAGTACCCCGAAGAAAACGACAAAGAAAAAGGCAGAGACAAAAGCCCCTGCCGCGCCAATGCCTGTACCTGTCGTTTTATTTAGAAGCGCCGAAATGGAACCAACTCAATTTATCATTCGCGGCGTCATGGCATCTCGTTGCCAGGACGGTCGCCTTGAATGGGAGTTTAGCCCAGAAGAAGCAGAGTTTGTTCGCCGCCATGCGCATATCGAAAGTGGTCGTGTAGTAGAGGTGTAATATGGCTTACTATAATGCAGATGGGACTGTTTACGGTGGTGACGTTCACACCATGGCTGACGGTCGAATAATGACTGGAGCTTCGCATGATAGCGGTAGCGTGCAGGTTTACGTGACTAATCCCAAGGAAGACAGTACGTCTAACCCCCATATTACTGACGAATACTCACCGTTAGAAACAATGATTATGCAGGCTGTGCGTAGGTTTGGTGATTTTTCTCCAGGCACTATGTCTGGTGATGCGGCGCTTATGTTTATAGAATTTGCAAACATGGTCTTAGACGAAGTCAGGATGCACCCATACTGGGACGGCACTGAGCTAGATTATTACCAGCATTTATCAGACGTACGCCAAGTGCCAGACGTAATTATGGTTAGCGGGCTGTTATATCACTACTCAAGCCAGCAGGGTTCAGAGAAAGCACAACAATACGCGGCCGCTTTTATACGGACTATCAGCCAGCAACTATGGCGGCGGTTAAATGGAAACACCGCTATAGAAATGCGAGTTACAGATAACGGCACTAATCGCCGTAATTTTACAGGCCAGACAAGCAAATATAACGGCACGACAAGATGACAAGCGCTACTAAGTCACCCACAGGCATTAAAATTCAAAGCGTTGCTTATGAAAACTTTATGGGTCTTGATGTTTCTCGTGACAGAACATCCTTAGATACAGGTAAAAACCAACACCTTTCAGTTTGCCAAGATGCTTTTTGTGATTGGCGCGGGCAAGTAACAAGAGACCCTGGCTGTAATTATTTAGTTGGGTCTTCGCCAGTTGTCGCTGTTAACTTTTACTCAAAAGACAAGGTTGTATTTGCGGAGCAAGACGGTAGTGCTATTAACTTAATTAGCGAAGACGGACACGAAAAACAGGCCGCCTTTCCCCTTAACAGCGTAGTGACTTCCTCTGTTTTTAACAGGAGAAATCATTTTTTTTCGCGCGGAGAGCCGCCTCTTTTTTATGACGGGACAAACTACAACTTCAACCAAAGCCCTGCTCTAGACCAACTTAGACCTGCTTTTTCTGCTTCTGTGTCGAGGAGGTTGTGCGTTGCTGGTATCAGTGGTAGTGAAACAAATGTCGCAATCTCACGAGTAGATAATGACGAGATATTTCCTGATGATGAACCCATTGATAGCGTTTCTGTGTTGCGCGCTGGCAACATTGATATATCAAACCAGCTTGGCACATCCGAATCTATTACAGGTTTAGCTAAGTTTGAACAAAGCCGATTAGCTGTATTTACTACAGACAGAACCTTAATATTTTTAGTGGACGTGGATATAGGGCTGTGGGCGTTAGACGACAAAGCATCCATTAACGTGGGCTGTATTAGTCACCAAACCATTAAAAGCGCTGGCACTGACTTACTTTTTTGTTCTCGCTCAGGCGTGCATAGTCTTAGACGCTCTGCCGAAAACGGAATAACTATTGAGGGTGAGTCGCTCTCATCAAAGATTGATACGCTATACAGAAGCCTAGTCAGGTCTGTAGAAGACCCAGAAAAAATATCTGCTGTCTATGACCAAGACATGGGTCAGTATCACATCTTTTTTCCGCAAAGCGGCGGCGTAATAACCAAAAGATTAACAATGACAATATTTCCTGGTATGGACCCAAAGTGGTCAACAGGGACTTTTTTAAACGCTCGATGCGGTGCGGCACTGGGCGGCCGTCTAGTTTTTGGCTCTAGTGGCGGTATTTATGACATCAAAAAGATTGAAGAAGAAGCAGAAGTACACCCTGACATGGTACTCAAAACCCCAGTTTTATGGCACGGCTCCTTCACCGATACTAAGTCAATACATTCTATCCTCATCCAAGCAACGGGCAATGGGACAGCTACGTTGGAAGTTACAGATGATATGGAGCAGTTAATACACTCAGATACATTCGAGATTAGTGATAGTGGGGACGACAATAACTACCCTGATGTTCCATTATCTAGGCAGTACGAACGTAAGTTTGAAGGACGCTACAGAGGAGCGCAGTACAAGCTAACAGTCAGCGGAAAAGGTATTTGCCGAATTATTGGGTTTGGCGTGATTCTGAGGAAAAGCTAATGGCAAGATTAAGACAACAAAACCCACAAAACTATGTGGCAAGCGGCAACATTAATGCTGAGTTTGAAAATGTTATCAGGTATTTAAACAGCGCAGAGCTAGGTGAAAAAACCCTTGGCGAACTTCTAAAGGTTTTATTCAGTGAAGACGGCGTTTTTCAAGGGCCAATAGAATTTCGTAATGATAGCTCTGCTGGCATCCAGTATCGCGTTGGTAGCTACACCGACACCACCACAGGCTGGACAACACTGGCAACGCTTGACAGTCTGAGGGGGGCGGCAGGCTCAGACCTTGGGACTGTTGGAGCGCCAATTATTCATACACGCCAAGACACTGTCGCCACTTCAGGCCAAACAGTTGTAAACTATGCGCATGATTCAACGGACGAGTTGCTCGTATACGTTAACGGAATATTAAAACGTAGTGGCGGGTCAAATGATTACGTAAGTAATGCTACAGCCAACACAGTCACATTCAATTCTGGCCTGACTGCTGGTCACGTCGTAACGATTTACAAAATCCGAGCAACTGCAATTACTGGTTTTACCCGTAGCGACACAGTTACCACCGCCTCCCAAACAGTGTTTCCATTTGTGCATGATGACGCGACTGTATTGCAAGTATACAAAAACGGCGTACTGCAAAGAGAGGGCGGGTCAAATGACTATGTAACAAATGCGGCGTCCGATACAGTTACATTTACTAGCGCTGTGCCAAGCGGAAACACGATTTCAATTATCACAGTAGAAAATACTTCAGCCAACACAATTACAGGGCTGATGACAGAAACAAACTTTACTGATACAGCCACTGGTAAAATACCGTTTAGTAAATTGCAAATTGCGGATGCAGACATCGCGCAAGCAAAAGTTGCAGGTCTTGTGTCACATATATCAACCGCGGCAAAACTTACTGTAAGCGGCACAACACCGTCCAACCCCTCTGCTGGTGACTTGTTTCTAGATACGTCTGTGTCTCCAAATGTTCTTAGGTTTTACGACGGCACACAGTTCCTTCAAACGTCGCCAGAAAGCGGCCTACCAACATTCTCTACGTCTAACGCTGGCCAGGTGGTTCAGGTTAACGGCACAGGTACAGCATTGGTGTATGCGGCTATAGACCTTTCGTCTCGCATTGCTACAACACAACGCGGAGCCGCTAACGGCGTAGCGTCTCTGGATTCGACAGGTAGGTTGCCCTCAAGCCAACTGCCAACGTCTATATCATCTGGTAGTTTTTACAAAATTGTATCTGGGTCTGTGTCAAACGGTGCGCAAGTAATACAGCGCATTTTCAAACAAAGAATACAGATTGATGCAATCCATGTGGTTTGCTCTTCTGGTACAGGGACAGTGCAAATACAAGTAAATGGTGTAAACGTAGGAAGCACAGTAAATGTTTCATCTTCTGACAACAACACGACGCTTTCCACGCCACAAGAGATAGACGCTACTTCTGCAAATAAGAAGATTGGTTTTAACATAACCAATGCGTCTAGCTTGAACGATTTAGAGGTGACTTTTGCTTTTAGTATCTTGAGTAGTTAATGGTTGCGAAACCCACTAGCCACAAACAAGAGTTTTTAGCTGAAGTCTGCGCCGTAAGGTGCAAATGCCCTCCCATCCCAGAGCCTAATACCTCTATAGGCTTTGTTAAAGACGGGAGCCTGGTAGGTGGAGTCACTTTCTCAGGTTACACAGGGCGAGAGATTTGGGCGGCGGCATGGGCTGACGATAGGTCTATGTGGATGCGGTCGAATCTCAAAACCATGTTTTCGTATCCTTTTGTGGATTGTGGCGTGGTTAGGGTGGCGGTTCTTATTGGAAGTAAAAATTCCGCCAGCTTAAAAATTTGTAAGCAACTTGGTTTTATCCAAGAGGGTGTTTACAGGCAGTATTTTGAGAACGACGACGCTGTCGTGATGGCAATGTTAAAAGACGAGTGTAAGTGGATTTAAGTTATGGGTAAAAAATCAGGACCAAAGGCTCCGCCGCCGCCCCCAGATTACTCACCGCAACGTGACGAATACGTTAAAAGTGTTGAGGCGGCGCGTAATGAGCAAGCTAAAGAATACAACAAAGCTATTAACTTCTTTAACAAGCAGTTGTCAGGGTACGGCGGTACAATAGGTGACATAGGCGATGCTCTTAGTGGGCTAGATATTGATTACGATGTAGATACTTTATCTGGCTACGGCGATACAATAGATAATCTTCAATCGACGCTAGGTGATTTTTTGACGGGAGACGTTTCTGGGTTTAACCCATACATAGTTCCCGCAGAACCTACCCCTCCTTCCATAGCAGAGTTAATCAAAGACCCCGACTCTCCTTACTACGGTATGGACCCAGAGATTGTCAGCCAGATACAAAACATGAGTTTTGGCCCCTTGGGAGGAAGTTTTTTACCTCCTCAAACATATGTCGATGACTTATCGTATGATGCGTTTGGCTTGCCAACAAACCCTAATTTTTCAGCAACAGGCACGTCTTACGGACAGGCTGTAAGCCTGGCTACACCAACACTTAATGAATTAAACTTTGCTCAGGCAAATAAATTTTTAAGGGAGTTAGCCGAGCTTGAGTCAGTCATTAGTGGCCTCGAAACTGGCAGGCAGTCTGAGTTAGACCGTATTAAAAACTTCTTTAGCGGTTACACAGATGATTTCAATACGTCTGATATTGATGTCGCTTATGACCCGCTGTCCACAGACTTTGATAAATACTTAGCCCAACTATCAAAAGCCGAAAATGAGCTTGGTGGATTTGAAAGCAAACTCGATTTTTCTGCCGACAAAACCGCTACTCTGGCAGAGCTTGAAGAGCTTCGAGGTATTATCGAAGGTCGTCAACAAGAAAAAGCCGCAGAAGAAACTAGGATAAGCGACTTCGGAACAGACATAGACACGCGTCTAGACACGTTAAGAGATGAAATAGAGGCTCTTGGTATTGCTGACGTTGAAGACCCTAGTGGCTTTAACGATAGATTGGAAGCTATTAGGGACGAAATATCTGGATTTGATTCGGAACTGGATTTTAATTTTGCTGGCGATACAGCTACAGCATTTGAGCTTGAAGACATGATATCTAGCTTGCAAGACAAACGCGCGGCCGAAGAAGCCAGGATTGATAACTTCCGCAAACAATACGAAAGCCTCTTGGAGTCTGGCACAAAAGGCGTAAATCGTATGGATTTATACGACTTGTTTGCCATCGAAGATGCGCAGTCAGACTTGGATAAGTTTATAAAAGACCTTCAGGGTTTTGAGTCTGAGCTTGCCTTTGATTTTAGCGACCTGATAGAAGGCGCGGCTGACCCACAATCGGTTCTAACACAACTGCTTGCTGACAGAACAGGCAAACTTACTAAAGAGCAGGCTGACGTAGATGCTATTCTTGAGCAAATTACAGGCGTAGCAGATTACGATGAAGCCGCAATGAACAGGCTTAAAAACAATCTTATAGATGAGCTTGCTGACTTGAACAGGTTTACTGGCGGTCTTGACGCAAACCGAGACTCTATCGAGGGTGGGTTAGATAGCATAGAAGCCTTGCTGGATACATTAGCTACAAAGCGCGGCACTATTGAGTCAGATGCCTTAAAAGCGTTGCAAGATGCTCGCGGAAATACTTTTAACACCCTGGACGATGTAGCTACGGCAGAAGAACTTATGAATACAATCTTGGGCCAGTCCGAGACGTATAAGGCATCGCAAGCCCAAGACGAACTAGATTTGCTTGCGGCGCTACTTGGTGAAGAAAGAGCCAGAATACAAGGCGACATGGACACAGTGGAGGCGCGCGAACAGGCGGCGGCCGATGAAATTGAGGCTTTGACAGACGCCTACGGAAACCTGTTATTCCCAACAGTTGCTGACGGTCAACAAGATATCCTTACTGAAGAGGCTTTGCAGGCTTATCTTGCTAACCTAGATGATGAAGATGAGCTACAGAACCTCGAATACGATAGCTCTTTCGCCCGCAGTCTTTTAGGTAGGGGTATTTGATAATGAGTTTTGGGACCGCATTTAATGTAGCCAGTAATGTCTACGGGTTGTATACCTCAAGCAAGGCGGCTAAAAACGCCGCGCAGTGGATGAAATACAACGCCGCTTTGCAACGCGATGCGCGTCAGCTTCAAGGCAATTTATTTCAGATAGGGTTTGATTCTCAAGAAAGAGCAAGGGCGCAGGAATACCAAAGATATCTTGATGAAATGGCATTCTTTGAGGAGAACCGATTTAATCAAGAAGAAATACAGCGTTATCTGCGCCAACAGGACGAGTCGGCGGAACAGTTTTTTCAAGACCAAAACCAACTTATTCGTGAACGCCAGAAAATGCTCGACCGCGCCGCGCGCGAAAAGCGTATTTTTGAATTAGAGCAAATAGCTGAAAACAAAAGAATTAGAAAAGAAGAGCGTGCTTTAGCTTTACAGGAACTAGAGCGTGAACGTCGGATACGGGCGCGTGAGCGCGAGGAAGAGCGCGCGGCTATGACAGATTCTCAAGCGCGGTTAGACAGAGAGTTCTTGGCCCGCGAAGAACGCTTGCTTGAAGACCGCGAAAGACGCCAACAAGAGCGCGAAAGAGAAGTCGCTATTGCAGATGACATATTATCTCAGACAGCCAGAACACGAGATAATTTGACGAACATTATAGAAGAGGCAGGAAACCTGCAACAGCCTGACCTTGCTGGTGGCGAAGAAATAGGTGCGCGAGCAGACGAAAAATTTGCGGCCCTAAACGCCGCTATTGAGCGCGAGATAGATGCTCTTCTATCTAAAGAAGAGGCTAACGCAATTAGAAGAGGTGTAGGAGCAAGCGGCGCTGATAACACAGCTAGACAAGCAGAAATACTTGCTCGCATGGCCCCAACCCTTCAAAGCGCCGCACAAAAAAGCTACGCAGATGCTTTATCTGAGGTCTCAGCAGAAAACAAAATTAAGACGGACAGGTTTAACTTACTGCGCCAAGCTCTTGCAGACAGGCTTTCTAACGAAACCTTGGCTGGCACAACGGGTCTTAATCTAGACACAAGGCTTCGTCAGGCAACTAGCGGGGTTTATGACCGAGACATAGGTTCTGCATTTAATTCAGGATTAAGCAGAGGGCCGACGTTATCAAACACTGGTGTTAGCGGGCCATTATCCATAAGTAGCTTGGCGCAAATATATAACACGCCTAGCTCTGGCGTTGGAGCTTTGCAGGCTATGACCAACCCATTCTCAGGCCGCACTAACTACAATCCGTTATCTGGGTTACGTCTTCCTGGCCAGCAAAACACGCCTATAGACATAAGCAACTTTATCAATATGGCTAACACACAGTACGAACAAGCAGGCCAAGGTATTAGCGCGGCTCAAACAGCGGGCGCGCAAGCAGGTAAAATTGGTGGCCAATATTTGGCAGATGCTCTTGGGGGATTCGCGAATATCCTTGATAACAAATTTGGCGGCACTTACGACGATGCAGGGAACTATTCGGGCGGCTCTCCGTTTTACAATAAACTCTTTGGTTACGGTAGTGGGTAAGGAAACGTAAAATGTTTGGAATGTTTTCAATAGATGCGGCAGAAGGATTTATGGAGCGTCGAGACAAACTCGACACAAGGCGCTCTGATATTGCCAGAAGATTTAACGAATATCGAAAAGCTAATCCTTACGCAACGGCTCTGGACTTGCAAAACTATGCTGACTCTTTAGTTGGCAGTGATTTCTTTTTGCGCCCTGGCAACGCCACGGGCGACGCTCTTCAGAATATTGCAAAACAAAACGCGGTTAATAGGCAAATACGTGACCGAGGCCGAGTCATGGACGCGCTAGAGCAAGACCAAAAACTTGGTGGTCAGGTAACTGAATTTTTTACAAGACAGTTCAAACTTACTGGTGACGCTGATGTGGCCTTGCAAAATACAAAAGATACTTTTTTGATGGATAAACCAGGCGACCCTCGTATGGATTCAATCATTAATAATGCGTTAAGTGACATAGAAAGCGGCAAAGATGCTCTTGTTCAAAACATAATCTATCAAGGTATAGGCGAAAACAAAGACCTTATAACGGGCCAAATAAATATGGGCATGGATTTAGAAACACTTGAAAGAAGTCTGCCGCCATATTTACAAGGAGAATTTACAAGAAACTTCTTGAAAAGTCAGGAGCAGATATACGACCAAGGTCAAAGAGAAACAGTCTATGGCCAAGCGGTAGCGATGCTAAAAGACCCAGTTGTAGAAAAAGCGCTTGGCTTTGGTGATTATAGTATCATCAAAGAAAGGCTCGGCCCAGAAAGATTTGATAAGTACAATCAAGACAATCGGCTTAAAACCCATATCAAAAATATGTTCAACACAAGCAGGATAGAACAATGGAATGAAAGGTCGAGGGCAGGTTACACAGCCGCTCTTGAAAGAGCTACTGGAAGACGTGATACCGCTATTGCTAGACAGCAGTCAGCTTTTGCAGGTTATATCGAGGGCGCTGAAAGCGACACAGACTTAGCCGCTGTACGTGCTTTAAATTTCTTAAACAGCAAGGTTATTGACCCTAGTGCGTTCAGAAAAATAATGAGAATATTGAATAACAATACAAGCACTAACCCTGATGATATCATTAACTTAATAGAAGCAGAACTTGAGCCGCATGAATTGATGGAGTCTAACGAGTTTATAGAGCGAGAAACTGGCCAATACTTAAATATGTTAGGGCTTGGGGGCCAAGAACCCCAGACGTTTATGGATTGGAAAAACCAAAACCTTGGGCCGAAAGGACAGATTCCCTCGCAGGTAGAAACAGCTATTAGCACGACTTCTTCTGCTTTGGGCAATACGTCTCAACTATACGGGGGAACAAACAGGTTTGGTTTGATTACTCCAAGCGCTTACCAACAACATGCAACCGACTTAGCAAACGCCATACGAATGGCGGAGGAAACTAAGAACGACATCAGTCAGTCTCGCAGGGCCATTAGAAGTCAATACAACTTCTTAGGCTCATTTCGTGAGGGAGAAAACGGCGAGCCAATAAACGTACCTCAACAACAGGATGAAGCAGACAAACAGCTTTATGCAGAAGAAAACAAAATTAACAACCATTTAGAAGCGTTGAGAAAAAGACTAATCGAAGTGCGTAGACAGGCTATGACTCAAGGCTCCACAAATCGCCCGTTTACTTCGTATACTGGCCCCGAAATTACTGACGCCGCACAAGCAATGGCTAGGTACGCCGCAGGTCAAAAGATGACATCCCGTGCGGAACTCCAAAGACTGGCATTGCAATACGCGGCCATGATGGGTGTGCGAGACGGCAACCAACCAGGCCAAGGTGTGGCAAGTGGAGACCAAAAAGAACTTGCGCGCGCCCTTCTAAACGCATTGCCGTAAATTGGGACGACAAGCTAGGCGTATTCTCCTACATTTGTGTTAACAAACCACAAATGGAAACTGGAGAACCTAGTGGCAAAGAATCAAGATTTCGACCCTATGCAGGGCTACTCACGTGGCTTTACTCAAGACATTTACAAAGGCTCTGACCCTGTTCAGCCGCAAGCTGTACTCAGCACTAGCACAGGGCTAGATGCTCTTAATGACCCTCAGTTCATATCGGAGCTTGTCGAATACTACGGCAAAAAAGGTGATATAGAAGACCCGTCCGATATTGAGGCACTCTTAGACGAGTTTTACTCAGACCAGACGTGGGACGCTATGAACTCCATAGCGGCGGCACACGACATCTATGAAACACATAACATGGAAGACCGCCAGGTCTTGCTCAAAGGCAGAATCAAACAGGTATACGATAGCTTGCCTAATGCGTTTGCCGAAGGCGGTCGTGGCTTTGGTGGTTTTGCCCAAAACGCATTTGCGGCTCTCGCTGACCCTATAAACCTAGTTGGCTTTGGCTCTGGTGCTATAGCGGCAAAGACCGCCGCGCGGTCTGCCGCAAACCTTACACAAAAGCAGATACTAGGCAGGGCGGCTAAAACTGGTGCTATTACAGAGGGTATTGTTGGCACTGGTATAGGCGCTGTTCAGGATACTTTGCAACAAGGGCGAGACCTAGCCACAGGAATCCAAGACGAATTTAGTCTTGGTCGTGTTGCAGGGGCGGCGGCGATTGAAGGCACTTTGAGTGCTGGCCTTGGTGGGTTGTTTGGTCTTGCAGGTGGCGCGGCCGCTACTCAGGCGCGCGCTGGTACTGGTGCAACAAGAACAGACAAAGTTGCCAGCGCAGTGTTAGCACCCGCTCGTGCAACGGGGCGTGGCTTAGACGCAGTCTTTGGTGTGTTTGGCAAGCAATTTACTTTGCAGGCCGAAAACGCACGTCTAGCGGAGCTTGGGTTTAGTGCTGATGACATTCAAACATTAGTGGACCAG
>MDSZ01145582.1_pt1 | contig 13057 bp, 6 predicted proteins | sample 811201 | NCBI WGS metagenome assembly MDSZ01 (sample SAMN05326647, study PRJNA326480) | marine metagenome | isolation source: seawater | place: Indian Ocean: North | collected 2010
ACAATTAAGAGTGCAAATAGAGATTCTATAATTAATAACCTTGCAACAGGAAATAGTAATCACTTAGTTCCATCCGATGCAAAAAGAATTAACTCAGTTGCAAATGTTGATGAAGAGTTTATAATTACAGAAGATGGTTCATACTTAATAGAAGAATTAGACCATGGGTTCTTAATGGCAGAACCAGAACCAGAAAGATATAATTCTGTTACTACAACCGATGGTCATTATTATGTTGGAGACTTATGGACTGTAGACCCAACCGAAGAACTAACATTAGAAGATGGTAATAGACTTGCATTAGAAGATGCAACAGATATAGAAAAACATGAAAGATTTGTGACTGAAAGGTCATTTAACTTGGGTTCATACTTCATGAAAACAGAGAGTGAAGACACAATCTTCCTCGAAGATGATAGTAGACTAATCCAAGAAAATGCAGTTTCATTTGGTGAACCAGTCGAAAGACTTGGCCCGACACTAGGTGACCTTGCAAAAATAGGGTTTTCTCAATCCCTTATAAAAGAAGAGAGAATAAGATTAGAATCTGGAAATGCAGTTGGAACAACTCCAACTTCAAGCAACGGCTGGGATAAGGGTGATTTACTCCTTATGGAAAATGGTGTTCCACATGGACATTCAGATTACGAAGGCGAAGTTGGTGGAAGGATTCTACATGAAGCACCTTATGAAGGTGTAAAAATTAGTGATATAAGTAATTTATATCCAAAGGAAAGTATTTCTGATTTACAGGAACATGTTGGAAGAAGTATGATACTAAATTATCCAGCTTCTGTACAATCTGGTGTATAAATACATATAAATACTTAATAGAAAATATTTTTTAACTTAGAGGAAAGGATAAAATGGCAGCGATAATTACAGAAAAATTTCGTCTCCACAATGCAAAGGAATTCAAACAAAGTGCTACCGAATCTGGTAATGCAATGTATATGTTTATTGGAAGACCTTTATCGTGGGCAGACGATAACAACCCGCCGACTCCAGTAGACTCTCTAAACGATGAGTATGATGCATATGCAAATATGACAGCATTGAAGAAGGTGTCAAATACAGATGTAAGTCATGCCATTGTAAGAAGGGACTGGACAAATAATACAAAGTATGACGAATATCGTCATAACTATAGTTCAAGCAACACTGCAACCAGTGGTGCTACAACCCTATGGGCATCAACATTTTATGTTGTCACCAGTGATTATAATGTATACAAATGTATATCTAATAACAATGGTGCAAACTCAACTGTTATGCCAACAGGTACTTCAACTAATATCTTAACAACAGCAGATGGATATAAATGGAAATTTATGTATTCTATTTCTGCATCCGATGTTATTAAGTTTGTAACCTCAGATTTCATACCAGTAAAAACAATTGGTGCAAAGGCAGCGGTTGATGGTGAAGTTGGTGCATTAAACGCTGCAGCTTCAGATGACAACTCTGCACAATGGGATGTAGAGAATGGTGCAACAGATGGTACTATCGAACATGCAAGAGTCACAGCAGGTGGTTCTGGATATGGTTCAAATGGAACATACAATGTTGCAATCAGTGGTGATGGTTCAAATGGTTCACTTACAGTGACAGTAGCAGGTACAGCGATTACAGCAGTATCACTAAACAATGTAGGTTCTGGTTATTCAGTTGCAAGTATAGATAACGCATTACTCAGAACTGCAACAAGTTCAAATGGAACAGGTGCAGCTTTTGATATTATCATCAGTCCTAAGAATGGACATGGTTCAGACCCAACAGAAGAATTGGGTGGAAACTATGTTATTGTAAACTCTCGATTAGAGTATGCAGAAGGTTCTGGTGACTTCCCAACAGATAACGATTTCAGACAAATAGGTTTGATTACAAACCCAACTAATGCTGGTGGTAACACTTTATCAAGTGCATCAACATTAAGTGCATTAAATAGGTTCACAATGGCAACTGGTGCAACAATGCCTGTAGTTGATGACTATATTGCAAATGCTGGAACAATTACAACTGGAACAGCAGTAGGAAGAGTAGTATCAGTAGATTCAACTAATAGATATGTCTATTACTTACCAGCAGTTGATACAGTTGGAAACTACAACAGTTTTGCAAATGGTAATACTATACATGCTGGTGCAGCTTCTGGTTCACTTTCAAGTAAAGGAACAATTTTGTCAAGTGGTGGAATAAGTGCAGCTTATCCAGAAGTTCAAAGAAACTCTGGTGATATTGTTTACTTAGAAAATCGTGGTGCAGTTGCAAGGGCAGCTGACCAAATTGAGGACATCAAACTAATTATAGAAATGTAGGATAACTAACAGTGGCTCAAAAAACAGACCTTAATGTTAGTCCTTATTATGATGACTTTGCAGAGGATAAGAATTTTCATCGTGTCCTCTTCAAACCATCTGCAGCCATACAGGCTAGGGAACTAACACAATTACAATCAATACTTCAAAACCAAATTGAGAGGTTTGGTTCTCACATGTTTAAAGAGGGTGCAATCATCCTTGGTGCAAGAACTAATTATGACAATCAATATTTTGGAGTAAGGGTTGAGGATACAAATCCAAATGGGGCAGGTGTTTCTGCCACTGAATCTTTTCGTGAAGCTGCACTAGGTAAATTTTATAAAGGTGCAACTTCTGGTGTTGTAGGTAAAGTTGTAAATACAAGTCAGAAGACAACAGAAGACCCACTAACACTTCATGTTAAGTATCAAGCAACAGGTAACTCTGGTTCTACATTTTATACAGAATTCCAAGATGGTGAAACATTAGATGAAGTAACTCAAGATGCAAATGGTCTTGGTGGATATTCTTCTGCATCATCAAACAATCAATTTAAAGTTTATTCAATAGCAGGTTCTATAAATGTAGGGTCAATGGTAGGTTCAGCTGCAAATATATCCGAAGGTATTATATACACACGAGGTATGTTTGTCAAGGTGCCTGCACAAACAATTATATTAGAGAAGTATTCTAATACTCCATCCTACAAAGTTGGTGTAGATATTGCAGAGACACTTACAACATACACCGAAGATACAAGTCTATTAGATAATGCAGCTGGTTCATCAAACGAAAACGCTCCAGGCGCAGATAGACTTAAATTAACATTAACTCTTGCAAAGAAAGCTACAACTGCAACAGACTCTACAGACTTTATTGAGTTAATGAGATTAGCAAATGGTGAAGTAATTAAGAAACAAGAAATTACAGAATACAACAGAATACAAGAAACACTTGCACGAAGAACATTCGATGAGTCTGGAGATTATACACTACAACCTTTCACTCTAGCATTTAGAGAGCATCTAAATAATTTATCAAACAATGGTGTATATACTTCAACATCATCTCCAGCAGGTGATTCATCTAAATTTATTGGAGTAGTATCTGCTGGTAAATCTTATGTAAGAGGATTTGAAGTAGACAAACAGACACCTTCATTTATAACTTTCGATAAAGCAAGAACAACTGCAACAAAAAATAATGTTGCATCTGCATTTAGAATTGGTAACTTTTTAAAGGTTAACAATGTATATGGTCTACCAGATATTAATGATACTGGAGACTTAAGTGCATACTCAACAGTAACTTTACAGGACACTGCTGCTGGTACAGTTGCTGATAATGGAAGTGCAACAGGAAATGCAATAGGATTTGCAAGAGTAAGAGCATACGAAACCTTTGATTCATCAAGTAATGCATTGCATTTATTTGATGTACAGATGTTTACTAAATTAACAACTGCATCAGTATCTTTATCAAAAGGAATGAAAGTAGTTGGTTCTGTTTCTGGTGCAACAGGTATTGTTGCAGAAGCAGTATCAAGTGGAACAACAGTTAATTTACATAGTGTTGTAGGAACATTTAATACAAGTGATGTATTAAGAAAAATTCAAAACAGTTCTGGTGGAGTAGCCGTCAGTGCAATAAGAACATATGATGTAGGTAGAGTTAGAAGTGTATTCCAAGATAGAGGAACAGGAACATTCCAAGAGTTTGGTGCAGATGTTTTATTAGAAGATAACTACACATTAACAGGTAGTGGAACAATTACAGGAGATGGTGATTCAAATAATGATACTATTACAGGTATTGCATCTAAATTTACAAGTGAACTTATTGAAGGTGATAAGTTATTATTAGCAAATGGACAAACTGTCAATGTAGTGTCAGTTACAGATAACGATACAGTAGTTGTAACAGATGGAGTTACAAATGGAGTTACAGTTAATGGTGCCATAGTAAGACAAAGAGCAAAATTTTATTTACCAGACCAAACAGTTGCAATATCTGGATTACCTAACTCTGGTATTAAAGATATAACAATAGACACAGAAATAGTAAAAAGAGAAGCAATTGTAACATCTAATGGTTCTGGAATATGTACAATAACATCTAATGATGGTTCATTCGTTGCATTTAATGATGACGACTACCATGCATCAAGAAGTGATAATGGTGCGAAGATAGCATTATCTTCTAGTAATGTTACACTTAATAATACTTCAAATGCTGGTACAGCAACTATTAATGTAGGTGTAAACAATGTAGCCTGTAAAATTATTACAACAGTACAAAGAGGTACAGTATCAGAATCAACTAAAACATTAGTTAAAGGTGCAGTATTAAATGTTAACACTGCAAACTCAACAGCAAATTATGCAACTTCATATCAACACAAAGATATTACATTAGGTGTTGCAGATGTATATGCAGTAAGAGGAATATTCGAAGGTGGTAATGCAGTATCATCTGGTGGTGCAACTGCATCAGTAGCTCCAATAACACCATCATTTACATACACAGCAGATGCTGGAAGTAATGCATTAACTACAGGTGGAACAGAAGTTGTAGGTAGTGTTTCAAATGCAAGAGGTATTCTAATTGAAAATGACTCTAACACTTGTTACTTCTATTATAAAAAAGGTTCTGTAAAATTCCAAAGTGGAGAAGGAATAACATTTACAGATGGTTCTGAAAAATCTGGAACAATTAGTAATCTATCAGCAGGTTCAAAAGAAATAACAGATAACTATATCTTTGATGATGGTCAGAGAGATGGTATGTATGATATTTCTAAGATTACTAGAAAGAAAGGTGCTCCAGCACCAACTAATCCATTAATGATTATTATTGACTTCTTTACACATTCTGGTTCTGGTAATGTATTTACTGGTAAGTCATATCCTAATTTAGCATTTGATGAAATACCAAGTTATGTTGCAGATAGATTTGACCCAAGTGCATCCTTTGATGCAGATGGTGAGTTCCATCTTGCAGATTCAATTGACTACAGACCAGTTGCAGCTAGACTACTAAGTACAGCACCAGATGCAGATATTGATGGTGGACAAAATATTTCTGGTATAAGTTCTATACCATTATCATATGGTTCAACTGTATTTGAAGGAAATGGTGCTTTCAATCCAGACCTTGCAAAGATTGGTTCAAATATTACAGTAGACTATGACCACTATCTTGCAAGACTTGATAGATTATTCTTAACTGCATTAGGAGAGTTTGTAGTAGTAACAGGTGAACCTTCTGATTCACCGAAGAAAGGTGCAAAAGTTGATAATGCAATTGAGGTTGCAGAAATATTCATACCAGCATATACTCCAGATGTAGGACAAATACAAACACAATTAGTACAACATAGAAGATATACCATGAGAGATATTGATGGTATACAACGAAGACTAACACAATTAGAAACAGCAGTTTCACTTTCTATGTTGGAAGAAAAGACAGAAACATTACAAGTTTTAGATGACGATGGATTTGATAAATTTAAATCTGGATTTGTTGTCGACCCATTCAAAGGTCATGGGGTTGGAGATATATTCCATCCAGACTATGGAATGGCAGTAGACCAGAGTGAAGGAATATGTAGACCTTCAACAAGAGTTAATTATTTTGATATGCAATATAATAGTGGTATATCATCTAATATTACAAAGAGTGGTAACGATGAAGTTGGTCATATACTTACATTACCATTCACCGAAGAAGCACATCTTACTTCTAATAAAGCATCACAACAAGTTAATGTTAACCCATATGATGTTGCAAACTTTGTAGGAAGAATGTCATTAAATCCAGACAAGGATGTCTGGCATGACATGGAACAACTACCAAGTATTACTTCTTCTCAAGAGGGTAACTTCGATGCAATATTAGCTGGAGTTGAAGTTGGTACAGTATGGAATGACTGGCAACAGACTTGGGCAGGTCGTCCAACAGTAACACAGGGTGTGGGTAATTTCTTAGAAAATGCTATGTTGGGTGACGAACCAGAAGAGTTCGAAATGCTTAGAGGTAGAAGGTTTAGAAGATTCAGACCAAGAAGAAATCCAGGCCGAGGAAGAAGAGCAGTTACAACTACAACTACAAGAACAATTCCAACAAGAGAAAGAAGAGCTGGTATTATAACTAATGTTGTAGAAGATATATCAACAACAAGAAATGATAGAGTTGTTGGTGTAGGTGCAATTAACTTCATGAGGTCAATTGACATCACCATTACTGGTGAGTTATTAAAACCAAATACTGCATTGAATGTCTTCTTTGATAACATCAATGTAAATGACCATTGTACTCCTTCATCTGCAACTTATGGTGTAGGTGGTGCAACTGCAAAAGGAACAAAGTTAGTCACAGACAATCAAGGTAAACTAAGTGCTGTCTTTACAGTACCAAACGATGACACATTAAGATTTGAAACTGGTATTAGAACTCTTAAGGTTACTGATACTGCAACAGTAGATGATTCATTATCAACTACATCTGCATTTGCAAACTTCATGGCAAATGGTTCATTGACTTCTACACAAACAGAAATCATAAACACAAGAAATGGTAGAGTGACTCAAGAATCAATAAATGAATCAAGAGCAAACCAAATTATTGATGTTAGTACTACAACAAGATGGGTTGACCCACTTGCACAATCATTCCTTATAGAGAAAGAAGAAGGTGTATTCATAAATTCAATCGAAGCATTCTTTAGTGCAAAAGATGGTGGTGGATTACCAATAACATGTTCAATTAGACAAATGTTAAATGGAGCTCCAACTCAAAAGGTATTACCTTTTGCAGAAAAAACTTTATATCCAAATGAAGTTAATGTTAGTGCAAATGCACAAACAGCTACTAAGTTTACTTTCCCATGTCCAGTTTATTTGAATCCAAATACAGAATATTGTTTTGTACTTGAATCAAATTCAAATGCATACTTAGCTTGGGTTGGTCAGATGGGTGACTTCGATGTTCATACAAAAGAACCAATCGATAGACAACCATACGCAGGTGTATTATTTAAATCACAAAACAGTTCAACTTGGACTCCAGAACAATTACAAGACTTGAAATTTAACATCAATAGATGTAAGTTTAGTTCAACATCTGGTAAAGTGGTTCTAGAAAACAAAGCAATACCAAGTAAAAAATTAAAGAACAACCCAATAGAAATTATTGGAACAGGTGATAGAGATAGAGTTAAAGTATATCATCTATCACATGGTATGTATGATGAAGACTCTAATGTAACAATCTCTGGTGTTGAGGGAGATAAAGATAATGGTATCTTAACTGTTACAGAATCAGCATCTGGAACAGGTGCAGTTAATACTTACACAGGTATATCTGGAACTTCAAGTGGAAATGGTGCTGGTGCAACATTTGATGTTGTATTGGATACTACTACAAACATATCATCTATTAAAATTAATAATCCAGGCTACAACTATGCAGTTAACGAAACAATTACAATTAGACAGGATGCAGTTGGTGGTTCTGGTGCAACAACATTTGCAACAATTACAGTAGGTTCAGTTGATGATACTTTAGGTGGAATACCAATTAGTAAAATTAATACAACACATGGAAATGGTGCTTTCAAGTCATATGATATGGATTCATATGAAGTTGATATAACTCTAGGAGACCACTTAGGTGCTACAGACAATGTTAGAGGTGGTGGTGCAAATGTACTTGCAACTGAAAATATGTATTATGATGTTATCCATACTTTAGTACCTAATGTAATATATCCAAAAACATCTTTAGGTTCAGAGTTATTTAAAACATCTACTAATTTTCCAAAAGGTACAAACAATAGTTATTCAATGGCAAATGCAAGTCAAACATTAGTTTTAAATGATAATAACTTTATGGTAACGCCAGGAATTGTTGCATCACAAATTAATGAAACAAATGAAATGGCTTCTGCAAAATCATTTAAGTTAGAATTAGATATGACAACTGAGTCTGATTTTGTAACACCAGTTATTGACCTAAGTTCAGCTGCTAATGCTGATGAAGATAAAAGATTTGGTATAGGTGCAACCACTATTATGAACAGAATTGATTCAGTAACCGAAGACCCATCTACAGCAGGTACATCTGATGATATTGCAACTAATACAACTTTTGTTCCATCAACAGACCCAGAAGGTGATAATAATGCAGCCATCTATTGTACAAGATTAGTACAGTTAGAGAATCCAGCAACACAACTAAAAGTTATCTTTGATGGATTTAAACCAGCTGGTTCTGCAAGTGGTGAAATTAAAACTTATTATAAATTACTTAAAGTAGATAATACACTTCCAACAGAAGAGTTAGGTTGGACAGAATTTGCAACAACAAATGTACCAGATGCAGACTCAAGTAAGTTTAGGTCATATGAATATGATGTAGAGAACTTAGATGAGTTCTTAGGATTTGCAATTAAGGTTGTAATGAAGAGTAAAGATACAACACAACCATGTGCTTTAAGAGCATTTAGAGGACTAGCACTTGCCTAAGATTAAAGGAAAAGAACATCTTATAAAAGATGAGTTTAGTAAAGCAGTTATAAATACTGATAACGATGCATATACATTGTATAAAAGAAGAAAGACACTTATGCAAGTAAAGAATGAAGAAATAAAAGAATTAAAATCAGAAATGTCAGAATTGAAATTAATGATGACACAAATTTTGGAAAAATGTAATGGCGAAGAATGTAAGCAATAACGATACACTAGAAGTTTTAAGAACTTCCTATAACGACCTTGTTGATGAGGTTGGTGGGTTAGGCACATTAAGAACTTCTCAAAAAGGTTCACTAGTAGATTCTATCAATAGTATTATTGACCAGTATTTCTATTTTCAAGATTTTGAATACGATGGTTCAGATGGTTCTGCTTCAAATAAAACATTCAGTGGTGCAGACAACCTAGGAAATACATTACAATATTCTACTGGAAGATTATTAGTATTTAAGAATGGTTTACTACTTAGAAATGGTACAGATTATTCTGCAACAAATGGTACAAGTATTACTCTTACATCATCGGCTGCAAACTCAGACATTATAAGAATAACATCTTTCACTGGTTCATATGAAGGTGTTGCTGGTGCAAGTGTAGAGTCAACAACTCAATGGACTAAGACTGGTGGTGGTTCTATTTACAACCACGATACTACAGGTGGTGTTGTAATTAATTCAAATCAAAGTGGAGTTGTGGCTCAACCATTAAGTGGATATGGTATTCAATTAGAATCAGATGGTTCAAATATTTACTTAAACACAGGTTCAACAAATAAGAAGGTATTCATAAATGGTGACTTAGACCTTGCAAGTGGAGCCGAGATACAAATCAATGGTTCAAAAATAACATCTTCTGCAATATCTGGATTCGATGCAAGTGCAAGAGGACTTTTATCTGCTGGTACTGGTATCTCGTATAATAGTTCAACAGGTCAAATTTCTGCAACTGGTTCAGCAGATACTACAGGTAACGCTGGAACTGCAACTGCATTAGAAACTGCCAGAACAATTCATGGAGTATCTTTTAATGGTACTGCAAATATAGATTTAACAGAACAGATACAGGACACTGTAGGTGCATTAATATCTGGTTCTGGTTCAACAACAGTCACTTACAACGATAGTGCTGGAACACTAGTTGTATCATCAACAGGTAAAACTCAAGAAGAGATTGAAGACATAGTTGGTGCAATGGTATCATCTAACACTGAAACAGGTATTACTGTCACATATGATGATAATGGTAGTGGTGTTGGTAGTTTAGATTTTGTAATTGGAAATGATGCGATTGTAAATTCTATGATAGCAGATGATGCAGTCAATACTGCTCAAATAGCAGACGATGCAATTACTAATGCACTAATAGCTGACGATGCAGTCAATACTGCTCAAATAGCAGATGATGCGATTACTTCTGCTCTTATAGCAGATAATGCTGTTGCTCTTGAAACACATACAACTGGTGATTATGTTGGTGGTATAACTGGTGGAACAGGTATCACAGCAAGTGGTGCTACTTCTGGTGAAGGTATTGCACATACATTATCAATAACAAATACTGGTGTCACTGCTGGAACATATGGTTCTGCAAGTGCAATCCCAGCGTTAACAATTAATGCACAAGGTCAAGTAACAGCTGCAACAACTAATTCAGTAGATACATATGCTGGTTGGGAAACAGGAGTAAGTGCAAGTGATTTTGCTACTGTATCTGAAAATGATAATGTTTACATACAGGCTGGTGAGGGGATCGATGTTACATATAATCATTCTGACCCAGACCATACCTTCTCAATTTCTGGAGAGAATGCAAGTACAACTAATAAAGGTATTGCATCGTTTAATGCAACAGACTTTTCAGTATCAAATGGTGCAGTAAGTATTGTTCATGAACATATCGAAGATATTGTGGGTGCAATGTTCAATGGAAATGGTTCTGGTGCTACTACTGTAACATACAATGATTCTAATGGAACAGTATCAGTTTCTTCAACTGATAATAATACAACTTATGGAGTTGCATCATCCTCAACAGCAGGTCTTGTTAAAATTGGATTTGCAGAAAGTGGTAAAAACTATCCAGTAGAATTATCAAGTGATAAGATGTATGTTAATGTTCCATGGACAGATACTAATACAACTTATAGTAATTCATCTTGGACTATAACAGCTCTAAGTGGGTATAATAATTCAACTGCTAATTTCTTAAGAGGAGATGGTACTTGGGCAACTCCACCAGATAATAATACAACATATAGTAATGCAACTACATCTGCAAGTGGATTAATGTCCAGTTCAGATAAATCTAAATTAAATGGTATAGCAAGTGGTGCAACTAACTTTAGTGGTAATACTTATTCTAATGCTATGAACCAACATGTTAGAACATCAGATACAGTTACCTTTGGTGAAGTTAGGTCAACTGGTAATGTGACTGCATATTATTCTTCTGATATTGCATTAAAAGAAAATCTAAATCCAATAGATAATGCTCTTAATAAAGTTATGTCTCTTAGTGGATATAATTTTGACTGGAAAGATAGTCATATTGAAGAAAGGGGTGGAATAGATAACCTATTCATGAGAAAAAGTGATGTCGGTATTGTTGCTCAAGAAGTTCAAAAAGTCCTTCCAGAAGCTGTTGGTAAGAGAGAAGATGGTACACTAGGTGTAAGATATGAATTACTAGTACCATTACTCGTAGAATCTATAAAAGAACTCAAAGAAGAAATCCAAAGTTTAAAGTCTTAAATCGTATAAATACTACTTAGATAACATCAAAAGGTAGTATTTTTATGGCAAGTATCAGTAATTTATTCGTAGACCAAGGTAGTGATTTTACAATTACTGTCTCTCTAACCGATGCAGCTGATTCAGCACTGAATCTTTCTGGGAATACATTTCTTGCACAAGTAAGAAAAAGTCATGGTTCGAATACAGTTAAAAGTACATTTACTACCACAAATGATGGAGCTGGTGGGAATTTAACTTTAACTCTCACCGATGTACAGACCGCTGCATTAGAAAGTGGAAGATATGTTTACGATGTCTTACAGACTGATTCAGGCGGATTAAAAACAAGATTGATGGAAGGGCAGTTGATTGTAACCCCAAGTGTAAGCCGATAGGAGTTAAAAATATATGTCAACAATAAAAGTAAAGGTTGCTAACCCTCTTAACAAACAAGTAAAACAAGTTACTGTAGGTAAAGTGGATGCATCCTCAATTAATATGAATGACCTTGCGAATGTAGATACATCTACAGTCACATTGCAAAGTGGGACAACCCTTATATATGATGCAAGTACAAGTAAGTTTGAAGCTGCCAACACTATAGATGGTGGGACTTACTAAAGGATTATAATAGGAGAGATAGATGTCAACAGTAATTCAGATTAAAAGAAGCACAGGTGTTTCTGCCCCTACTACATCTGAACTGGCTCAAGGTGAATTAGCATATTCAATGGACGCATCCAATAGTGGTGCTGGTGCAATTTTATATGTAGAATCCCAGAACAGTGGTGGTAGTGCAGTAATACAAAAATTAGGTGGTAAATATTATACTGATATTTTAGATGGTTCAACACCAACACCAGCAGACTTCAAAGTAGGGAATGGAAGTTCAACAGGTGGTAGTATTAAACTATATGAAGATTCAGATAATGGAACAAACTTTACTGCTCTTAAAGCTGCAAACACAATTGCATCAGATGTAACATATACACTTCCAAGTGCAGATGGTACAAATGGTCAATTCCTTAAAACAGATGGTTCTGGACAATTAAGTTTCGGAACAGTCACAAGTTCATTATCATTAGCTGCAGACAGTGGTTCTAATGATACATTCAATACTGGTGAAACATTAACCTTTACAGGTGGTGAAGGTATTGATACAACAGTAAGTAATAATGCAATTACTATTGCTGGTGAAGATGCAAGTACATCCAATAAGGGTGTTGCATCATTTAACAGTTCACACTTTAGTGTATCAAGTGGTGCTGTTTCACTTGCAGCTGCATTATTAGTCACAGAATCAGAAGGTATTGGTTCAAACGATAATGATACAACTTTACCAACATCAGCTGCAGTTAAAGACTATGTAGATTCACAAACAACAGCACAAGATGTTGATTTTGCTGGTGACAGTGGAACAGGTGCAGTTGATTTAGATTCTCAATCTTTAACAATTGCTGGTACAACAAACGAAATAGAAACTTCTGCA
>MDSZ01108669.1_pt1 | contig 13056 bp, 10 predicted proteins | sample 811201 | NCBI WGS metagenome assembly MDSZ01 (sample SAMN05326647, study PRJNA326480) | marine metagenome | isolation source: seawater | place: Indian Ocean: North | collected 2010
ATTTACTGGTAACACGTCAGGTGTTACTGCAAGAATTATTGAAGTTGTCGCTGCAACTGGATCTGATCCTGCTACAATTTATGTCGCGTATACAAATGCTCCGGCTTCTCAGTCAGGTACAGTTACAGTAAGATTTGCTGCAGATGAAACTATAACGAATGGTTCTGTATCTCTTAAAGTACAAACTACAAATACTGATGCAGATCCTGCAGTTGGTACCGGCACTCGTATGTCAATTGGTACTGGTATATATTATGCAAAAGGATTTTTTGTATTCACAGAATCACAATCAGTTATCGTATCAAAGTATACTAATGACCCTACAGAAATTGTAGGATATAAGATTATAGAACAAGTTGTTAACGTTGATGATGACAACGATCTTTATGATAATCAAGGTGCAGTACCTAACATTTCATCTCCTGGTGCAGACAGATTAAAAATTACTCTTACTCTTGCTATTCAAAGCTCTATTACAGCTGACGATAACTTTATCCCTGTTGTTTCAATTGTTGAAGGTGGCGTTCATAGAGTTGTAGATCTAAGTAATTCATATGAAGTTGTAAGAGACTTTGTGGCAACTCGAATACACGAAAATTCTGGTGATTATCTTGTAAAAGCTTATAAACTATTTTTTGAAGATGATTCAGAACAAAGTCATCTAATAGCAAATATTAGTGATGGCACTGCAGTTGTTGATGGATATCGAGCACATAACTTTATGCCTACTAAACTTCGTGTACCGAAACCGACTTCTACATTAGAAATCGAAAACGAAGTTACTGCAGCAGCATATGGTCAATATGTTCTTGTGGATGTTGATTCTGATGGTAATACTTCAGGCATACCTAATATCAATACTTTTGAAGAACAAGAAATACGTAACAACACTACATGGGGATCAGGCACACAAATCGGCTCTTGTAGAGTAAGACAAGTTGTTAGAGACGGTAACACTAATTTCTATCGCTTCTACCTTTTTGATATTGAAATGCATGGTACAAATAACTTTAGAGATGCAGCTATTATTGGTACTTCTGCAACTGATAACTTTAAACCGCATCGTCCTCTTGGTAAAACACGTCTTGAAGATGTTGCCAAGAATACATTGCTTTTTGACATTCCTAGAACAAGACCTCGAGCATTTGACGACATTACTCTTACAACACAAAGAAGAATAAGTGTAAATACAAATTCATCAGGACAATCAACTGTTCCAGCTCTTACGGCAACTGGTGAAACATTTTCAAATTCAAATGATTGGATTATTGCAAAGAATGATAGTGACATTCTTCTAGGTGTTAACTTTGTAAGTGGTACACCTGACGGCACACAATCAGCTTCTCTTGTAAACTTACCTGCTAACGAAACAAACATGGATCTTCTTGTCTATGTAAACAAAGCAAATGCAACTCCAAGAACAAAAGAATTAAAAGAAACAACTGTTACTGTAGCTGATTCAGCAGGAGAAATTAGACTTGGTAAAGCAGATATCTTCGAAGTTACACGTATACGAGAAACAGATTCAAATGGTGGAGATCTGAGTTCTACATACATTGTCGATAATGGACAAAGAGATAACTATTATGACTTAGGTAAATTAATTCGTAAAGAAGGACTTTCTGCACCTAATAAACCGGTTTTTGTAAGATATAAGTATTTCGATCATGGCACAACAGGTGATTTCTTCTGTATTAATTCTTATACCGGTGAAGTTGATTATGATAAAATTCCTTCATATAGAACAAGTGCAGGTAATACAGTACAACTGCGAAACGTTATTGACTTAAGATCTGTAGTTGATTCAGATGGTCAATTCTTAAATAGCACAAAAGGTGCACGTATTCATGAGTTACCGCAAGTGAATGATACTATACAAGCAGATATTACATACTATATTCCTAGAAAAGATACATTAGTGGTAGATAGAGATGGTGTGTTATCTTTTGATTTCGGTATACCAAGCTTTTTCCCTGTAAAACCAGATCGTAAAGTAGGAACGTTACCGTTATATGACGTGCTTTTCTTTGGTAATACTTTAGATGATAGAGATATAAGAGTTAGTAAATACGATCATAAAAGATTTACTATGCGTGACATAGGTCAACTTGAGGATCGTGTAGAAAGACTAGAAGAAGTAACTGCATTAAGTTTGCTTGAGACAGAGACCAAGAATTTTGAAGTATTAGATTCTGCTGGAAATAATAGAACAAAGGCCGGTTTCTTTGTTGATAATTTCTCTACACAAATTTTTTCTGATACTAGAAATGCAGACTATCGTGCATCGATGGATCCGCAATTAAAATTTGTAAGACCTTTACATCATGAAACAAATATTCGTATGATATACGATTCCGCACAATCAGCTCATGTCGTAAAGAAAGGAGATAACTTATATCTACCTTTCACTAGTGTTACTTATTTTGATCAAAATATGGCGTCAAAGTCAGTTGAAATTAATCCATTTGAAGCTACAGTGTATCACGGTGATATAGATCTTTCTCCATCTTCCGATGAGTGGAGAGAAGTTAATGTTGCTGCAAAGAAGGCAGTTAATGGTGGATTTAAACTAGATACATCACAAGCTATACTTTGGAATAACTGGCAATGGAACTGGGGTGGCACTAAAATATCTGACTTAAAAGTTGGTGATAAAGATCAAAGAGTAACAGATACACACAAGGCAAAAACTACTTATGTAAATACGATTGTAAAAGATGAAACTGTAAAAGAAGTGATTGGCGAAAGAGTATTAAGCGTAAGTCTAATACCATTTATGAGATCGAAACGTGTATTCTTTAAAGCACAAGGATTAAGACCGAGTTCTCAAGTATATGTGTATTTCAATGGTACTAGAATGGATAATTTTGTAAAAGCAGAAACATTCCAGTTCTCTTCTGATTTTAATATAGATTATGGTAATACTCAAGATAAAGCAACTCAACATCCAGATGGACCGACTGCAACGTTAACAACTGATAGTTTTGGTAAATTAGAAGGATCTCTCTTTATTCCAAATACTAGTAGTATAAGATTTAGAACTGGTATTGCAGAATTTAAAATACTTGATGTAAGCGCGGATAATGAAAAATTCAGTGGCACGATTGCGAAAGCACGATATCATGCTACTGGATATATGGATCACATTGAACAAACAATCAAATCTACTCGTGTCTTACATGTTGAAGGATCATCTTCGGTCGAACACAAATACTATCATCATAACGAGCATGGTGGTGATGGTTTAGGTGGTCACAACTCTACATCTAATTCGAATAGTTCTGTCGGTGATTACTATGGAGATTCTATGAACTCTAACGATCAAGAGGGTCCAGGAGATCAGGGAGGCAACGGCGGTAGCAGCGGCGGCGGTTCGTGTTTTGCTGCTGGAAGTATGTTTATTATGGCAGACGGATCTGTTAAAGCAATTGAGAATATTAAGATTGGTGACGTTATGCTTGAAGGTGGTAGAGTACGCACAACAATTGTCGGTGATGGCTTACTTGAGCCATGGTTCATGTACGGCAAAATCAAGGTTACTGGATCACACACTGTATTTGAAGATGGCGTATGGAAGCGTGTTGCCGATGCAAGGCATGCGATACCTACAGATGCAGATGAATTTATTTACACATTAATAAATGAAAAACACAGAATGGTTTCTGAAGATAAAACAAGATATGGTGACTATGACGAAGTCGATAATCGCGATATAGAAGATGGACTTCTAGAAATGATGAATCAACAAGACGCCGTAGAAACTGCAGCATAAGGAGATAATAAGTGACTAGTTTAAATAACGCTGGATATGTGAATCCTAGAAATCCTATTGCTCAATCATTTTATGTGGAAGAAGAAGAAGGAATCTTCCTTACTCAGATTGATTGTTTCTTCGAAGCTACAGCATCTAACGCACCGGTATCATTACATCTGAGACCAGTAATTAATGGATTTCCTTCAATATCTGATATCGTTCCAGGTTCTGTTGTATACGTTAATGGCAATAATGTTAATACATCTGTAGATGCTACAGTTGCGACTGAATTTGTATTTAACGAGCCGATATATCTAAGAGGCGGTTATGATTATGCATTTTGTGTAACAACTCCACATCCTGATTTCAAAATTTATATTGCACAAATAGACGAATTTGAAATCAATACAACTGCGAGACGTATTGTAAGAAATCCTGCTTTAGGATCACTTTATTATTCTCACAACGGTAATACATGGACAGCAGCACAAGAACAAGATTTAAAATTTAAGCTTCATAGAGCACAATTTGATATATCTGCACAAGCTAGAATTGTTTTACAGAACGCAGAAGTTCCTAAAAGACTGTTAGCTGATAATCCTATCTTTACTGATTCTGCATCATCAACCGTTTTTGTTGATTGTTTCAACAGTGGATTACTTGTCGGCGATAAAGTTACGGTTGCAGGTTTAGACTCTTCCGGATCAACAGGAGGAATTTCGCATGACTCTATTAATGGTACACACACTGTAACAAAAGTTGATTGGGAAGGTTTTGAATTTAGCGTAACTTCAACTGCTACAGGAAATGCTACTGGTGGCGGCGCAGCAGTAACAACAACTCCAAATTTACCGTATGTAAGTGTTTATGACAACACAACATTTTTATTACCAGTAAATACATTTATGTCATCTGGTCTTAAAAAGACATCACATAAATCTTTTGCTGGTTCTGAAACTGCATATGAAAGAGAAGCTGCATTTATTGAAAATCCAATAGCACTCACTACACCTTATGAAAAAGCGTTTGTTACAGCAAATATTGAAAATGAAACTACACATATTTCTGGTCTTAAATCTCTTTCACAGCAAATTGATCTTTCTTCAGTCAAAGATAATGTGTCACCAATTATTGATTTACAAAGATCATCAATTACACTTATTGATAACGTGATAGATAAACAGGACTCTGCAGCCACTAATGGATTCAACGTGCCTACAGAATTTGTTTCTGAATTATCACCATTCGGCGGATCTTCAGCTTCTAAACATATAACTCGAGTAATTAATCTTGAAGAAGATGCTGTAGGATTAAAAATATTATTTGCAGCATATAGACCTTTTGCATCTGATTTTGAAGTTTATTATAAAACTTGCACACAGGACGTTGATATAACAACTGTTGCCTACAGACAAGTTGAAGAAGAAACAAATAACCCGACAGATGATGTACATATTTTTAGAGATTATAGATACTTAGCAGGCGGTGAAGGTGGTGATTTAGCAGCATTTAACAGGTTTCAAGTTAAGATAGTATTTAGATCAACTAACAGAGCTAACGTTCCTCAAATAAGGGATTTAAGAGTAATTGCATTGAGTGTATAATGAAAAATTATGTAAAGGTTGAGGGTAATCCTGGATTAGTAAGAGATACTAATACACACGCAATATTAAATACTGATTCAGAATTAACTAAAAGAGCTAAAAGAAGAAAAGAACAAAGGCGGCAGCAAAGAGAAGAATTAGACATTCTCAAGAAAGATGTCAATGATATAAAATCTATGCTTTCTCAAATCGTGGAAAAACTCAATGGCGCGTAAAGTACTATTCAATAAAAATAACACGCTGTTAGTCACGATTAACAAGATCAATCAGATGTCTGATTATCTTGGCGACCTCGATGATCTCAATACAGGTTCTTATAAACTTCCAGCCCGCAGCTTTCTCGGAGGCTTTGCAGAAAATGAGTACATAGAAAACGGTGGACCCGCTGATCAATCGGCGGTTGCTGCTGCAGAATGGCTACATAGCGAACTTTTAAAATCAGCACGTTCGTTATTTGGTAAAGAAGGTGATAGCAGTTTACACGATCCTTATGATTCTGCAGAATTTGGTGTACTAAAATTTAATCAAGTTCTTGTTGCAGATAGTGCTGTTTTCCAAAGGCTAGAAGTTAGTAAACTCTTTATTCCTGTAGATTCTGATTTAAGTGCTACATCTGCTACAGTAGTAAGAGATAGTCTCGATAGTAACTTTGTCAATACATCATTTGAAGGTGGTCCTATATTTAATACAGGACTGACTATTGATAGCGGTTATATTGCAAGATTTTCTGGTCCTCATATGGATGTCGGTGGCAGATGGTTAGTAAGCGATAGTAGCTTCAGAACATTCTTTAATGATAGTACTGACAGTATTGGTAATTTTGTACCTGCATTTAATTTCGGCTTTACTGTTAGAGATAGTGCTTACATTGGAATATTACATGGTCCACGTAGTACATTTGCATTTCCAAATCCACGTAAACCAGGTTTCCCGAATGGATTTACATTTGATTCATCTACAATAAACATCATTGGTGATTCTGCATCAGATAGCGGAAAATCAGGTAGAAGTATTATTACTCGTTTAGCTCCTGATTCTACAGATAGTTCTACTAATTTTTTTGTAGATTATGATAGCGGTCTTTTTAGAAGAATATTCATAGATTCAGCTATATTTGATTCTGGATTTAGTTATGATTCACCGAATCCACCGTTTCAAATTACAACTCTTTTTATAGATGCTGATTCATCTTTTGATTCTGCCACACTCGGTATACACGGTGATTCCGCAATAAGAGCTACATATCACGGACGACTAGACTCTGGTTTCTCTCATACATCACCATTTACAATTTTTGATTCGACGGGCGCTACTATCATATTTGGTGGGTTTATGATAAGTCAACATGATAGCGATAATCTATTATAAATAAGCTAAAGAGATAGAACATGACACGTAGAGTACAAGTACAAACATCAAATTCTATCGGCACATGGATTGCTAAGAACAATCAGTTGTCAGATCATTTTGGAGACCTAGATCTACTTGATTCACATTTTGAATCTTCACAATATGGTAAGAATGATTCGAATTTTGTCTCTGCTCTGAATCATCTACATCGTATGGCTGACAGTATTTCTGGACAACTCTTTGACTCAGGTGGTCTTCTTAATGTAAATACATTAATAGCAGACAGTGCCGTTATTAATCGAGTCAGAGCGAACTTTCTTTATGCGGAAAGTGCTGATGTTGATTCTGCGTTTACGCATATTCTAAGAGGGCATCAACTTGATTACACGACTGCACATATTGAAAGTGCTGAAATAGCTTTCTTATCTGGTAAGAAAATTGAATTTGATAGTGGTAGAATTAGATACTTATCAGGTGAATTTATAGATTATGATAGTGCAAGTTTCGGTAGATTGAATGTAAGAGATAGTGCTACATTCGGAAATGTAACCGTAAATAAAATAAATATTACGAGTAAAATACAATTTGATAGTATTGATTTTTCTCATGTTTTCCCATTCACAATTAAAGATTCTGCCGGTCTAATTTTATTAGGCGGTTATTTGTTATCTACTGATAGTGATATTAACGTACCTTAAGGATTTAAATTATGTCATTAGCTGCTCCTGCTTCCAGACCATTAAAAGTTGTTAGACGAGAAATTAGAACACTTGACACAAATAACATTGTTTCTGGTGTAAATTTCTTTGGATCCAATACGAAAGGCGGTGCCGAAGGTTTAGCAGAATTTACTCGTAATGATATGTTGGCTTTTTACAAATGGATTCGTAGTCTATATGTAGCAAATAAAACGGTCACATTAACATACGTATCATCTGGTGGTAATCTTGGCACTATGCGTGATAGACGCTTTCAAGCTGGTGCCATGGTATCTAGATCTGGTGACGGTTCACCGGGTGATGCCGGTGCCGGAGAATTTATTAATGCTGCCGGCACACCAGATATATCAGCAGTTGATACTCTTTGGTCTAAAATCAATGTAAACTATGATACTTCAGTGGCCATGCCGAATCATCTAAGTTATGGTGCACTTTCCAGACCATTAACAATGGGTAGTTATTCTGCAAATAGAAAAAACATGAAAGAATATCCACTTGATATATTAGGCGAATTAGTTGCTGAAGCTTTAGCAGAAATTGGTAATAATAAAGCTCACTCGTCATATTCAGACATGACAACAGGTAGACACGGTGGATACGCAGTTTTAAGACAAGACGCTTCAATACCGTCAACACATGATGATGGTGGCGGATTAACTGATATGGGAAGAGTTTTTGAAGACACAGTTGCGAATGCAAGTGCATACACTGCAGCTGGATTGGGCCCGGCCAGCAACACTAGTGGTGAAGTGCAAGATCAACCTTTAGCTCTTGATAATGCTAATCGTTGGAATCTCTATTCTATGGACGTGAATGCAACTGCACCGCCTGCACCTCCTAATATGGTATACGTTGATCCTTCTACAGGTCATATTCATGAATGGGGAATGGCTAACATGACAGCGTTCTTTCAACCTTTTGTACAACATATTGCAGCGAACGGATATAATGCAGCAGGTAAAGGTAAACTTCACTTTTACATTTCAGGAGAAATTACAGGAGTTAACTCTGGCACTGGTACTTCGAGTACTCCACTTGATGGAGGATTCGGTGAAATGATAAATGAAGAATTGAATGGCTCATCAGCTTCAGGATATACTACGCTTCAAGTCGGTGATGATTATCGTTCACAAGAATTTCCGAATGGAACAGCTCAAGCAGTAAATACTTACAGTCTTAGATCTTATACAGAGGTATAGAAAATGGAATTTTTAACAGCTTATTTTGCGAATAATGAAAGAACAGTAGCAAAGGCAATTTATGTAAATGATGAAGGTAATGAAATACCATTTATCGTAAGTGCCGAAAAAGGCAATCCACAGTGGGAAAAAATACTAGAAAAAGTTTCTATTGATCAACTTCACGAGAATACTTACAAATATATTAAGCAATCAGAAGAAGACTATAAAGCTCAAGTAATGTCAATTGCTAAAGAACGTGGCATGCTTTTAGATATTGACGCAGCAAATACCGATTCTATGAAAGGGTTGTTACAAATTATATTTGAACAAGAAGATAATGAGAAACTAGCGAAAGAAAAATTATTTGCCTTTAAGCTTGCTCTCTTTGAATTTGATGAGATTAAAAACTCAGAAAATAGAGACTTAAAAACTCAATTACGAAAAGCAGAAACTATTATGGATGCTTTACATTTGGGTATAGCGATTGTAAAACAGGATCGAACATAAGATTAGACATATGTAAAAAGTGACAACCTGCAGTTACAGCTTTATGTTCATTGTCAATAATAAAATTCCATCCCATTCCGATATCGTGAAATGGTACCTTATTCTTTTCTATTAAATATGATAACCATATTTCATTGTTAGGTTCCATTTCTGGAAATTCTTTATCTACTAATTTTTCATTTAGAGAAAAATTTAAACTTTCTACAGATTTTTTACTAAGTCCTAGAACACCAGTGTTACAAATATTATGTGGTGATGATGACACTCCTGATAATGATAACATTAATTTCTTCTGATATATTTTCCATCTAGGAGATAATGTTCTGTGACATAATACTTTGTCAAAGTTTTTGTCGTGATATTCAAAAAAATTAATATCAGTTTGAGGTAACACATCTAAATCTAAATACAAAACTTTATCGTATTCATTTGTTAGCTGTTCTGCTATTAATATTTTCATAAATTGAATAGTAACAAAATCTGTAATTTTGTCTACCACATACATTCTATAGTTTGCACCACATCTATAAGCATATTCCTTTTGCTTTTCTTCAAGCGTAGGTTTCCACTTTCTATATTTCTTCTGTATCCATATATTTTCTGGTTTACGATCAAAATCTCGCCAGATACTAAATATTATGTTTGCCACACCATTGCCTTACGTAATCAAAATCTTTATTTATGCAGTGTATGAATTTTGTATTTGATGGAATATAACTCCATTTATCCATAAAATAATGCCAGCCTGTATCATACAATTGTTGATACTCTTTTATTTTACATGCAAAGATAGTTTCATTATCATAACCGAAAAGGTTACGTATATCATCTGGCCAAAAATCATCTTCTTTTAATTCTTTCATTTCTGCCAAAGTCTCAATAAAATTACCGAAATAATCTAATGCACTTAAATTATCTTTTGATGCACCTATTATACCAGTATTAAATACTTCTTTGTTATGACCTAATGCACGTGCATTCCAATATTTTGCTAAAGGTGATCTTACAGAATGATGTTGTCTATTTGAATCTTTATTAAACCATTCTTCAGACATGATTGCAATACCTTTTGACAAGTCCCACTCATCAAAGAAATTAAGCTTTGTAACTGGTATAACATCCATATCTAAATAAAGTATCTCATCATAATCGAGTTTATAGAGCAGTAACATCTTATAAAAATTTATGATGTCATATTCAGATATGTCTGAATCAAAAAGTTTACTATATTCTACGAAGTCATCATCATATGTAAAATGTTTATAATCTACACCACACATATCAGCATATTGCTGTTGACGTTCTAAAAGCCAAGAATAGTTGTCATTAAACTTTTTTTGATTTTCAAAATGAGATACAGGTTTTTGTATATCAATATAAAGACTGTATATTACTCTATCCATTATGGTTGCCAATTAGCATATATCTTTCATAACCATTAGACATTTTAAGTGTATCAAAAAACCAAATCTTTTTTAATTGAGATTTTTCTATAAGCTCATGAACACTGTTACAACAATTGATATGCTGATCAGCAATATGAAACATGTTATTACTTTGGAGAATAAAAACACAATTTTTTGCATAGTTCTTATTTTTAATAATTTCAGGCAATGGTGGCATGTGTTCTGACGAAGTATTAATTACTAATCTTACACCTTCATCATTGTCAATAGGATCAATTACATCTTGAATTTTATAATCAACAACATCATTTAATAATTTGTGATAAGTAAATTTTCTACATAAGTTAATTGCTTTCTCATCTATGTCAATATTTGTTATTGAATGAATATTATTTAAGTTTTCCATTAAACCATCAATAAGCGGCCAACCAAACCAGCCTCCGTATAGATGTATCTTAAGATCTTTAAACTTATGTAATTCATCTAGCGGTAAATTATCAATTAGCCATTGTTTACATTCTAATTGATTTGGAGATAAACTATCTAACAGAACTTTAGGATCATAATCTTCATGAAGAGCATCCCACCATACTTTCCAATATACAGAATCAATTCCAATATTTTTCAAATCCATTATATCCCTCGTCATCAAAAGGCTTATTAATACCTGATTTCCATCCATCAAAGATACAAACTGGAATATCTGGTCTAAAGAAAAGTCTTTTTATTCCATGTCCATATAAGTTATAGTTATACTTATTTGTTCCATATAATCTTGAATATGCTTCACCTTTTGGTAAGTATAACAATTTATCCGGCTGATCGTAATACAAATATCTATCAATACCTTTATATTTTATCATGTAATAATCCATGTCATCTGCAAATTTATTCCATATATCTGTACAATCACCGCTCCATATCATAATCGAAGAATTAATGTCAACATCAAACTCTTCTTTTATTTTTGACATATATGGTTTCCAATACGCCTTTATCAAACATAGCATATCATCTACACAATAATCTTTAAAATGTGTAATATCATTTTGAATTACAACATCAAGATCCAAAAAGATTGTAGGAACTTTTGTATGATTTTCAAATAACGTAAGTTTCCACCACCACGCTTCAAGTGGATAGTCAGGTAAAGGTTGTATTACTATATTACGATCTATACCATTAGCATCTTCAGTGTAGCATATAAAATTAAAATCGCATTGCAGATTTCGTTTAACCATTTTGTAAAGTCGATTCACATGAAATGAATCAAACTTATCACCATACTTTAGACACACAACGTCCATTTATCACCACCATATTTAGTTTTGTATTATCAAAAGTTCTTAACGCGTCTTCAGGAGTTTCGACAATCGGTTCTTTACAATTAAAACTTGTATTCAATACCATCGGTATACCGGTTGTTTTGTAAAAAGCTTCAATTACTTCATAAAACTTTTCATTCTGTTTTCTATTTACAGTCTGTATTCGTGCAGTACCATCAACATGCGTAACGCCAGGTATTTTATCTGATTTAACAGGCATGATACGAGACATGTACGGACTCGGTTGATTTGTATCAAAATATTCTTTATAGTGATCTTCCATTACAGCTGGTGCAAATGGTCGAAAGTCTTCACGCATTTTGATTGTATGATTGATTACATCTTTTATTGCAGGATTACGAGGATCTGCAAGTATACTACGATTACCAAGTGCACGATTACCTGATTCAGATCTACCGTTAAACCATCCAATAATTTTACCTTTTGCAATTGCTTCACCGACTTCTTGAGGTGTTATTGGATCACCTAATGGGAAATCATATTCTTTTCCACCGTATGTTTCAGGTATGTGTACATTTTTGTTAAGTGTAAAATCTGCATGCATATACGTACCTAACGATTGACCTTCATCACCGGGCGCAGGAGGTACGTGCACATTCGAATACAGTTTAGTAAATGCTTCATTCATATATCCATTATATGCAACTCCGCCTGCAATACATATGTTATCACAGCTTTTAAGAGGATGAACATATTCTGCAATTCTTTCTTCGGTTACATGCTGCAGCGTATATGCAACGTCTTCTTTTCTTATATTTTTAATCCACTGTTCACTTAGATGACCACCTAAAGAACATTCAGCATATCTAAATTGATTGTCGAAGTAGTGATCTAAAAATGCGTGTACCTCATCGCTATATCCTCCATAACCAGCAAGACCCATTAATTTACCTGCACCAAGTTTACCTAAACCATAATGTTTTGCAAGATTATCCCATAAAATACCTATTCCCATTTTATCAGATAGATTAGTTATCTTTCCATTTTTATCAAAGAAAAGACAATTGTAATGTAAACCTCTACCATCAATTGCAAGAATATCAGATTGTGCAAAGCCTGATGAAAACTTTGCATATATTGCGTGTGACTGATGATGATCTATGTAATAAAGATTGTTTTCAAATTTATAATCCCACAATGTTTTTGGTTCAAACTTTAAAAAATCAGAAGGTACTTCATGCCTAGATAA
>MDSZ01040458.1_pt1 | contig 13055 bp, 13 predicted proteins | sample 811201 | NCBI WGS metagenome assembly MDSZ01 (sample SAMN05326647, study PRJNA326480) | marine metagenome | isolation source: seawater | place: Indian Ocean: North | collected 2010
TAACTATTTTCATCTGTTTGGTTCAAGGTGGACTCCTTGCACTTGCTTTGAGAGATAGTCCCGGTAGTTTGATACAAGGTTTTAATCCTTCCGAGATTGGACTTGATGGGAAACCCCTTGGTGAAATTGTGGTTGCTAGTTCGCCTTCTATCTTTCTTTTCACATCGATAATTTTTCTCACAACAGGTTCTTTGATCCTCATGTGGTTGGGAGAACAAATTACTCAGAGAGGAATAGGGAATGGAATATCACTTCTAATAACAGTTGGTATATTATCGGACCTTCCAAAGGCACTAGCGGATGCTTATGCATTGGTATTTCTTGCCCCTGCTGGCGATAATATGGTTATTGTCAAGGCTCTGTTAATGGTTGGGCTCTTTCTTGTTGTTGTTGGTGGAATTATTGCTGTTACGCAGGCACAAAGAAAAATTCCGGTTCAATATGCCAAAAGAATGGTCGGTCGAAAAGTATTCGGTGGTCAAAGTTCTTTCCTTCCCCTCAAGGTAAATTATGCTGGTGTCATGCCGGTAATTTTTGCAAGTGCAATTTTAATGTTTCCTGCACAATTACTTAGAACATTAGGTGCAGCTATTGCCGATTCGCCAAATGAAACTAACTTTGCAATCGAGCTAGCCAATATTTTTGCAAGTCGTGGTTGGTTTTATTACCTTGTTTATGGAGGTTTGATATTAATATTCAGTTACTTTTGGGTTTCGATAATGTTCAAGCCTGTTCAAATTGCTGATGATTTGAAAAAGAATGGTGGATATGTTCCTGGGGTTCGACCAGGGGAACATACTGCTAAGTTTTTAGATTTTGTAATGACAAGGCTTACATTGGCAGGTGCGATTTTTCTAACAGCAATTGCAGTCTTCCCTGATTTCATTTTTAATATAGCCAATGTTTCTTACAATGTAGCAACTTTTTTTGGAGGCACAGGTATGTTGATTATTGTTGGTGTTGTTCTTGATACTATGCGACAATTAGAAACATTTCTATTACAAAGACATTATGACGGATTTCTTCGTAAAGGCAGGATTAAAGGTCGGTCCACCTCAACGAATCAAGGAATAGAGTCTATTGAATTGAAAGATTTTGAAGCACAATGGCGACCCTTGATTTACATTGCAATTGCATTGTTCATTCTCGGACTTGTTGGATTTTTACTTAAAACCTCATAAAGACAAATTTTAAACCTTAACACATAATTATCATGGCTAGATTGCTCGGAGTAGATATACCAAACCGTAAAAAGATAGAGTTTTCTTTACGTTACATTTATGGCGTTGGTCCAACAAGGGCGTTAAAAATTTTAGAAGCTACCGGGATTGACCCTGATAGAAGAACTCAAGAATTAAACGAACAAGAATTAAGCTTAATTAGTAATTATATCATAGAGAACAAAATTATGGTTGAAGGCGATCTTCGGAGATCGGTTACTAATAATTTAAAACGATTGCAGAGTATAAGGTGTTATCGCGGATTAAGACATCAAAGAGGTTTACCTGTAAGAGGACAGCGTACAATCACTAACGCCCGTACTCGTAAAGGTGGTCGCAAGACAGTTGGCGTGGTAAGAAAGGCATAGGATTTATTATGAGCGAAGACGAGACAGAGGAAAAAGTTACAGAGGATAAAGCTGAAAATGTAAAAGAGATTGCTGAGCAAGCAGATAGTATCTCTGACGGCGAAGAAAAGAAAAAAGTTGTAGAAGAAAAAAAAGAAGAAACTGCAGCTGATCTTCTTGGGGCTAACATTGAGCAAGTAAAAGTTCGCAAGGCAAAAGGAAGTAAAAATATTAGTTCCGGAATTTGTTATGTAGTCGCTACTTTCAATAATACAAAAGTATCTTTTACTGACATGAAAGGCAATGTGATCTCATGGTCAAGTTCTGGAAAATGCAACTTTCGTGGATCAAGAAAATCAACTGCTTATGCAGCTCAAGTTGTTACGCAGGATGCTGGTAAGGTTGCAATGTCTCACGGAATGAAGGATGTGGTTGTAAAGGTGAAAGGTCCAGGTATGGGACGTGACTCTGCTATTCGAGCTCTCCAAAGTCTTGGCTTTAGTGTATCTTCCATTTTGGATGTGACTCCTGTCCCTCACAATGGTTGTCGGGCACCCAAGAGAAGAAGGGTATAATTTAAATAAATTTTTCAAACCTAATTTACTATGTCTCGTTATACTGGTCCAACTACTCGAATTAATCGTCGTTTCGGAATGGCTTTGTTTCCCGCAAACAAAGCATTTGAAAGAAGAACATATCCACCTGGGCAGCATGGTCCAAGCTTTCGTAGAAAAGTTAGTGATTATGGACAGGGGTTAATTGAGAAACAAAAGCTCAGAATGATGTATGGATTAACCGAGAAACAGTTTCGTAACATGTTTGAAAGAGCTAAGAGTAAAAAAGGTGTAACAGGAGAAGTATTCCTTACAATGCTTGAAACTCGGCTTGATAATGTTGTATATCGTATGGGTTTTGCTAAAACTAGACAAGCTGCAAGGCAATTTGTTAATCACGGCCATTTGTTAGTAAATGGAAAAAAAGTTGATATACCAAGTTATGCTGTGGTGTCTGGGGACATCATTGGTGTTCGTGAAAAGACATCTTCCCGCCAAGTCGCGACTAAAAACTTAGAAGGTTCTCAATACCACCCTGCCCCACCCTGGGTTGAAGTTAATATTGATTCTTTACAAGGGACAGTATCCCGATTGCCTCAGGCAGATGAACTAGAGCAGAGCATCAATGTTCAGCTTGTTGTTGAATTCTACAGCCGTTAATCACCCCTATTTTACACATAAAACCTACAAATCATCATGGCAACACTTGGAAAGTTTGAATTACCTAACCGACTCATTAAAGAAGAGGAAACAGCTACAGATAAGTACGCAAAGTTTATCGCAGATCCATTTGAGTCTGGCTATGGCCACACCATTGGAAATGCTTTTCGTCGAGTATTATTAAGCTCGATTGAAGGTGCAGCTATCTCTTCTATAAAAATAGATGGTGTCCAGCACGAATTTCAAAGCGTGGATGGAATTGTCGAAGATGTTACTGACATAGTGCTTAATCTCAAAAAAGTTCTTTTGGTTAGTCACAAAGCGGATCCTGTAATGTTAACTCTTGATGTTGAGAAAGAAGGAGAGGTAACTGCAGGAGATATATCTCCTGCGGAAGGAATTGAAATTATTAATCCGGATCAAGTTATCTTGACAACTGACCGCAAGCAAAAAGTTTTTGCAGAAATGACAGTTTCGGTTGGTCGTGGATTTTGTCTTGGTGAGGATAGTAAAGTCGATGGACAACCTATCGGGATGATTAATGTCGATGCCCTCTACAGCCCTGTTAAGCTCGTTAAATATGATGTTCAAAATACTCGTGTTGGACAGATGACAGACTATGATAAGCTAATTCTTGAAGTAAGTACGGATGGAAGGATTACTCCCGAAGATGCTCTTAAGCAGTCGGCTGCTATTCTTCGCCATCATCTTGATGTCTTTGATCAGATCAGTGAAGAACAAATCGAATTCGAAAGTCATACTAAGGAAGTTAGTGAGGAACAAAATAGGCTTAAGAACCTATTGAGTATGAGCGTAAATGAAATTGAATTGTCAGTTCGTGCTGCAAACTGTCTAAACAATGCAAACATCACTACAGTTGGAGAACTCGCCACAAAGTCTGAACCTGAAATGCTGAAGTACAGAAATTTTGGCAAAAAGTCTCTCAACGAAATTAAAGCAAAATTAGAACAGTTGGGCTTATCTTTAGGAATGAAGTTTGAAAGTCGTTTACTCGAAACCATAACAAATTAATTATTATTTCATAACAAGATGAGACATCGTAAACATAATCATCTTCTTGGTGTTAAAACAGCCCATCGTACTTCTTTGCTTGCTAATTTATCTTGCTCTCTCATTGAAAACGGGCGCATAAAGACCACGCTCGCTAAAGCAAAGGCACTGAGACCGGCTGTTGAAAAAGCTATCACATTGGCTAAAAAATCTCATGTCACTGAGGACAGTTCAAAAAAAGTCCATTTTCGAAGGCAGGCAATTGCTCGTTTGCGTAGTAAAACTGCAGTCAAAAAACTTTTCGATGAATTGGTAGATCAATTCGAAGGCAGAAATGGTGGTTACACCAGAATTTATAAACTTGCCATACCTCGATTGGGCGATGCGGCAGATATGGCAATTATTGAATTTGTTGAACAAATTCAGAAGAAAAAACCAAAGAAAAAAGCCGGAAAAAAACCAAGCAAGGCAAAACCTAAATCCGAGGAAACTAAGGAAGATGAACCTTCTGATGCATCAACTGATTCTTCCACAAACGAAGGTTCCGCCACAGAAGAAACAGTAGCAAAACAAGAAGAACCGGCAAAAAAATCTGAAGAATCTAAAGATCTTTCCAGTGAGCCTGAAACAGGTACAGAAGATGATCAGGATTCTGATAATTCCAAGGTGAAAGCTGAAAAGACTGAATAGTCTATATAGCTTCTATTCCAATTGAGGGGGTAGAGTTTCGTAGTTTGTGTTGTTCTGAGTTAGGCTTAGTGATAATTTAGCTGTTTTCATCAAGCTGTTTTACATCATTCACTTAAAATTTGATTTATTTATATGCCACAGACAATAATTGTTTTGGATTTCGGCTCTCAGTATACCCAAGTCATTGCACGACGAATTCGTGAAGCTTCCGTTTATTCAAAAGTTTTACCTTTCAATACAAGTATAAAGAAAATCAGAGAATTATCTCCCTCAGGAATTGTTTTATCTGGGGGACCGGCAAGTGTTCACAGTAAGGGTTCTCCCAAGCCAACCAAGGAGATTTTTTCATTAGGTGTTCCTATTTTAGGTATTTGTTATGGTTTACAATTAATGGGCAAAATGCTTGAAGGAGAGGTCAAAAGCAGCAAATTGAGGGAATACGGAAGAGGTCAATTAAATATTCTCAGAAAGGGATCATTGTTTAGGGGATTGCCAAATATCTTAACTGTTTGGAATTCACACGGCGATTGTCTTGTGAAGTTGCCAAAGGGATTCAAGGCGATAGCCGAAACAGAGAATTCTGCTTATGCTGCGATAGAAAATCAAGAAATGAAATTTTATGGCCTTCAATTTCACCCCGAAGTTGAACATTCTGTTAGGGGCGTCGAGATTTTAACTAATTTTCTTTATAAAATTTGTAAATGTAAAAGAGATTGGGGAATGAATGATTTCACAATTTCTGCGATTCAGGAAATCCAAAATACAGTTGGCGACAAAAAGGTAATTTTAGGATTAAGTGGTGGAGTTGACTCCTCGGTTGCCGCAGCATTAATAGATCGTGCAATTGGAAAACAATTAACATGCATATTTGTTGATAATGGTCTTTTAAGAAAAAATGAAAGAGAGCAGGTAAAGGATTTATTTAAAAAACATATCCCTGGTAAGCTGATTGTTTCTTCTGCAGGTCAATTGTTTTTAAGAAAATTGAAAGGAATCACGGATCCCGAAAAGAAACGAAAAATTATTGGACGCACATTTATAGAAGTTTTTGATAGTGAAGTAAAAAAACTCGGAAAAGTAGACTTTCTTGCCCAGGGCACTCTATATCCAGATGTTATTGAAAGTGTACCAATTCAAGGAAATCCATCGTCTCTGATTAAAAGCCATCATAATGTGGGCGGCTTACCTAAAAAAATGAAACTTTCTCTACTCGAACCTTTAAGAGAATTATTTAAAGACGAGGTCAGAGAGCTCGGTCGTTCTCTCGGACTATCAGATGAGGTCTTAATGAGGCATCCATTTCCTGGACCTGGCTTGGGTGTTAGAGTACTTGGTCCCATAACTTCTTTAAATTTAAGAATTTTGAAAGATGCAGATGCAATCTTTATACAAGAACTTTTAAAATCTGGATGGTACCATAAGTTATGGCAGGCTTTTTGTGTTTTTCTTCCTGTCAAAAGCGTTGGGGTTATGGGGGATGAGCGAACTTATGAAAATGTAATTTCATTGAGAGCTGTAACTAGTAGTGACGCTATGACAGCCGATTGGGCAAAACTTCCAGATCGACTACTTCGAAAAGTTTCTAGCCGAATAATAAATGAAGTCAAAGGAGCTAACCGGGTTGTTTATGATATCAGTTCTAAACCCCCAAGCACTATCGAGTGGGAATAGAGATTTGGTATGAAATACAATTTGTTACAAGATGAAGATAATCTGATTGGGACACTTACAAGCCATATCACTTCCGTTGACTCGCAAAACGAAGTAATTTCTTTGGTTAAAACTATTCTTGATGATGTCAAGCATCGCGGTGATGAGGCAGTACTTGAAAAGACATTACTTTATGATAAGGCGGATCTTTCACCTCAACAAATGATTGTTACTGCAGATGAATTAGAAAGTGCAGAATTACGCCTTTCAGTTGATGAAAAAACAAGCTTAATCGAAGCGATAAAAAATGTCGCTTTATTTCACGAAAAAAGTATTCCAGAAAATTGGTCGACTCATAATTCTCACGATGCTGAGGTTGGAGAAAAATACTTTCCAATAAACCGTGTTGGAATTTATGTGCCGGGGGGAAATGTACCTTTGATTTCAACTGCCATAATGACTGTAACCTTAGCAAAAGTTGCCAAGGTCAAGGAGATTGTTGTTGTTACCCCACCCAACTCTGAAGGGAAAATTGCGAGCGAAATGCTTGCTTGTCTAAAACTCCTCGAAGTTTCGGAGATATACAAAGTTGGTGGAGCCCAAGCGATTGCTTCTTTAGCATTTGGTACAAAGACAATACAATCTGTTGATAAAATATATGGGCCTGGAAATGCTTTTGTAAATGAGGCCAAAAGGCAGGTTTTTGGGACTGTTGGCATCGATCTTTTGCCTGGACCTAGTGAGATTATGGTTATTGCGGATTCCACTGCTAAACCATCTTATGTTGCAGCCGCTTTATTAGCACAGGCAGAGCATGGATCTGGAAAGGAAAAATTATACCTTTTATTTTCTGATCGAGATCTATTCGACAAGGTTTCTGCTGAAATTGAAATTCAGATAAAATCCTTGTCTCATAGGGATGCCATTCGAAAAGTATTATCTGATGGATTTATATCAATTTACACACCTAGATTTGAGCGAATCGCAGAAATTGCTAATTACATTTCACCTGAACATCTAGAACTTCAAGTTGATGAAAACAATGTTGAATTTTTTACAACTAACATAACAACTGCAGGTGCCTTTTTGATTGGCCATGATACTTCTACATCTTTGGGTGATTTTGTTGCTGGTCCAAGTCATGTTTTACCCACTGGGCGATCATCTAGATTTTCCTCCGGTTTGCGCCTCGTAGATTTTTTGCGAAGATCCAGTTTTATAAAGTACAATAAAAAATCTGTTCAAAATGCATCGAATGCACTTTCTACTTTTTCTCGTATGGAGAAGCTCGATGGCCACGGAAGGGCTCATACTATAAGATTGTAGCCTCTTTATTGTTCTATGGACTTAGACGAACTTATATCGGAAAATATTTCTGATCATTTTCCTTATGTTCCTGGAATTCAGCCATTAGAAACAAAAAAGTTTGTTAAACTTAATACAAATGAGAATCCCTACCCTCCCTCGTCACTAATTTCTCATGGAATTATTGATCAGATAAATAATCTCCGCTTTTATCCTGATTCAAGTTCCTTAAAATTACGCCAAAGTATTGCAAGGTTACATGATGTTCATCCCGATCAGGTAATTATTGGCAACGGTTCTGATGATATTCTGAATCTGTGCGTTAGGTGTTTTTCTGACAAAACTAAACCAGTTGGGTTTTACGAGCCAAGTTATTCTTTGTATAAGGTATTGGCATCTTTAAACGGTTCAAAAACATGTAGAGTTTCATTTAAAGACGAAATGTTTCAGATTGATCCCGATTCGATTATCCAGAAAGATACAAATATATTTTTTATTACAACACCTCACGCTCCTTCCGGGCGGACTTATGAAAATTCTATATTTTCAGCTATTTTAGAAAAATATAGTGGAATTTTAGTTTTGGATGAAGCATATGCAGATTTTGCCAAAAATAATGCATTAGAACTTCTTGATCGGAGTCAAAGACTTATTATTACAAGAACTTTATCAAAGTCTTACTCCCTGGCGGGATTAAGAGTTGGATATGGCGTATCTTCAAAAGAAATCATTTCGGTTTTGAATCAAGCTAGGGAAGTATACAATATTGATAGGTTTGCTCAATATATAGCTGAAACCTCTTTGAAAGATAGAGATTATTTTTCTAATAATCTAAGCAAAATCATAAAAAATCGCGAAAAACTTTTCTTAACTTTACAAAACTGGGGTTGGAAAACGTACGAAAGTGGAGCAAATTTTTTATTTACTAGACCGGTTGATTGTTTTGGTAATTATGGAGCATCTATTGCAAAAAAGGCGTTTGAATTTTTGACGGAAAATCAAATCTTTATCCGTTATTTCCCTGAACATGATCTGACATCTTCCTACCTAAGAATCAGTATTGGCAAGCAGGAAGAATTGGATATGCTAACAGAATGTCTACAAGAATGGCAAACGATAGATCAGCGAGTGTAGTTCGCCAAACTAAGGAAACTCAAATTGAAATTAAGCTTTCTCTTGACGGAGTAGGAGATAGTTTAATCTCAACTGGAATTCCATTTCTAGATCATATGCTAGAATTATTTTCTAAACATGGTTTTTTTGATTTAGAAATTCACGCTAAGGGAGACATAGATATTGATTACCATCATTTGGTTGAAGATATGGGTATTACTCTTGGTCAAGTTTTTCATAAAGCACTAGATAACAAGGCTGGAATAAAGAGATATGGTTTCTTTCTTTTACCTATGGATGAAACACTTGTTTCTGTTGCTTTGGACATCAGTAATCGCTCATTCTTAGTATATGATGTGGATTGTCCGACATTTTTTGTTCGAGATTTTAACATTCAACTATTTAAGGAATTTTTTCAGGCATTGGTAAATGAACTTGGTATGAATCTTCATATCCGTTTGGAGCATGGTGATGAACCACACCATATTGCAGAAGCTATTTTCAAGGGTTTTGCTAGGGCTATGGACTTAGCAACTATGATTGAACCGAGATTAAAAGGTGCGGTTCCATCTACAAAAGGTACTCTTTCAGAATAAGTATTATTATGCCTTGCAAAACTAAATGCATTGGCATTGTTGACTATGGCACAGGTAATTTAAAAAGTGTAGAAAATGCATTTATTCAACTAGGTGCTGAAGCGAGAATTATTAAATCGCCAGATACACTATCAGAAGTGAATTGTTTGGTCTTCCCGGGTCAAGGTACTTTTGATCAATGTATGATAGATTTAGAGAGTAGTGGTTTCTCCAATGCAATAAAAGAATGGATTTCATTAGGAAAACCATTTTTTGGAATTTGTCTAGGGTTGCAGGTGCTTTTTGAAAAGTCCGAAGAAGGAGCAAAGAAAGGATTGGGGGTTTTTCCGGGTATTGTTAAAAAATTTAAATCAGGGAGTAATCTTAAAGTCCCTCATATGGGGTGGAATTCTGTTAGTTGGGAATCAAATTTTTCGTCGCCAATTATGAAGGGGATCCAAAATGGTGATCAGTTTTATTTCGTTCATAGTTTTCATGTCGTTGTAGAAGACCAGTCCTTAAGTTGTTTGCGAACCACTTATGGATACGAGTTTGTCAGTGGTATTATTCACAAAAATTGTGTGGCTACTCAATTCCATCCCGAAAAAAGTCAGGCAAAAGGTTTGCAAATTTACCGAAATTTCATTGAAAAGGTAGTTATCTAAATTACCCCAACTAATTTGCCTAACTTTTTATTACCCCTTTGTTATGGATAACACAGCAAAAATTACCATTGGTGAAAAAACCTATGATTTAAATATTATTCAAGGTACAGAAGCTGAACTTGCGTTAGATATAAGTTCGTTAAGAAGACAAAGTAAATTTATTACTTTTGACGATGGATATGGTAATACTGGTTCTTGTGAAAGTAGCGTAACATTTATAGACGGCGATAAGGGCATTTTGCGCTACAGGGGATACGATATTGCTAATCTTGCAGAGAATTCTAATTTTCTAGAAACTTCTTACCTTTTGATGTACGGTGAATTACCTAATAGTGTTGAACTTGAAAATTTTAGCGATCGTGTTTCAAATTATTCAAAATTACCCATTGAAGTAACACAAGCTATCAAAGCACTTCCTCTGTCCACTCATCCTATGGGAGTCTTGGCATCCGGATTACAAGCCTTAGGAGGTGCCTATCCTCAGTTTTGTACCAATAATAGAGGGCATGATCTTGAATCTTTTGATGAAGCTGCGGCTTTAATAATTTCAACTGTACCTACAATTGCTTCAACGAGGTATCGCAATTCCTTGTCGGAAAACATGCCTTCCCCTAGCCCATCAAACACATACTGTGAAAATTTTCTTTCTATGATGTTTGGTAACGAAGATTGCTCAGGCGAAATCCCAAAATCAGTTTCTAATGCACTCGATTTAATCTTTTTACTGCATGCGGACCATGAGCAAAACTGCTCTACTTCTACTTGCAGAATGATTGCTTCAGGTGGAGCAAATCCATTCGCATCAGTAGCTGGTGCAGTTTCAGCCCTGTGGGGTCCTTTGCATGGTGGTGCCAACATGGCGGTAATTAAAATGTTGAATGACATTCATGATTCTGGAGATGATGGAAGTCGGTTCATCGAATCTGCCAAGCAAGGAAAGACCCGCCTTATGGGCTTTGGTCATAGAGTATACCGAAATTATGACCCACGAGCTAAAATTCTTAAATCTGCATGCGATGAAGCCTTAGAGGCACTTGGAGTTTCAAGTCCTATTTTATCCATTGCGAGACGGCTAGAAGAAGAAGCTTTAAAAGATGATTATTTTGTGGAAAGAAAACTATATCCAAATGTAGATTTTTATAGTGGTATTATTTTGCAAGCACTTGGATTTCCAACAGATATGTTCACTGTCTTATTCGCAATTGGAAGGGCACCTGGTTGGTTAGCACATTGGAAAGAGATAGCAGAAAACGGTAAGAAGATACATCGACCAAGGCAAATTTATCAAGGTTCCCAGTTAAGGTCTTTTATTCCTATATTAGATAGATAAAATATTTAGAAATAGTTTCTAGAATTTATCTAGATGCTTGTTGATTGAGAATCTCTTCTAAAGAAAAACCAGCTAATTTTTTTATCCCTTTTATTAGAATCCAAAAAGCATAACCGCTTACTACCATGCATGGAATGCTTATGATAGGAAAGCTCCATCCCATCATCGTACCAACCTCATTATTGAATGCCAATTTGTCTTTATATGGTTCAGTTACGACGATTGCACGCGATAAGAAATAGTTTAGTGTGGCACTAAGTAAGAAAGAAAGAGCAATGAATAAGGTACATTTTCTGAGTAATTGATTGAATTCTTTTACAGTACCCTTTGCCTCGAGAGCTTGATCTACTAATTCTACATTAATAACATCAGGATTATATAAAAATAGTTTAACAAGTGGCTTTCTGGTTTTTAATGTTATTATGGTCATAACCCCTAGAATAGCTGGTAATGCAGCCTCCTTAATTGCAAACATTAAAACTGTTGCACCTGGCAGAAGGCCAATCCCCCCAGTTAATAGTGCACTCAATGCACCAAGAATTGACAGGAAATTCCACTTTCTTCTTCTGTAAAAGTCCCAAATTCCATAACCTATTGGAAATGAAATTGCTAAAATAAGCATGACCGATCCAACCAAAGTACCATCTTTTGGGGATTTCAGAATGCTCTCTAAACTTGGTCCAAACCATTCATCGCCTTTTTTCAAAAATAAAATTGGCAGAAGGAGGTTGAAGCCGATGTTTAACCACATGCTTTCTTTTTTGCTTTTATTCTGACTCTTTAATGTTTGGTTCATAGTATTGATTTAATCTATATTTACTAACAATGTCGCTCAGATTATAGTATGAATAAGAATTTAAAATGTTTAATTTCTGCCGGTCCAACAAGGGAGTGGGTAGATTCAATTAGATTTATTTCGAATCCATCTTCGGGCAAAATGGGTTATGCATTGGCATCTGAAGCAAAAAAAAGAGGTTATTCTGTAGTACTAGTTTCAGGGCCGGTTCGATTAGATAAAATTGAGGGGATATCAACACATTTTGTCGAAAATGCAAAGGAAATGGAATTAGAAATGAACAATCATTTTGATAGTGCAAATATAATTATTATGTGTGCAGCTGTTTCTGACCATCGACCAAAAAATAAAAAGAGTGGAAAAATTAAGAAAAATGACTTTGCAAAATCAATAGATTTAGTTGAAAACCCTGATATATTGAAAGGTCTCGGTAAACGAAAAAAGAAAGGTCAAATATTGGTTGGTTTTGCAGCTGAAGCAGAAAATTTTGCTCAAAATGCTAAGCAAAAGCTCATACAAAAAAATTTAGATTGGATTGCAATGAATGATATTTCTAATCCATCCCATGGATTTGGCTCTGATCATAATGAAATTTTTCTTCATTCATCAACTGGAGAAGAAGTAAAACTTAAAAGTGCACCCAAGAATTTACTTGCTAAACAAATATTCGAAGAAATCTTAAAGTGAAATCCGCACAAAGCCCATTAGACAAAGTTTTAGGAAAACTTGACGATCTCGATGAGGTTAATTTGGGGATATTAGTTCAGAGACTCGCGAATGAGAGGAAGCTTTTAGAAACAGTTTTTGATATTATAAGAGATGGCATATTAGTCTTGGATGACGAAGGAAATATTTGCTATGCAAATGTTCAAGGAAGACAATTAATTGGATTGAAGAAGTTACAATCTGGTCAAGTTTCCTTACAGCGCGCTTCTCCTGAAATTTATAAGGCGATTGGTCTAAATAAAGAACCTCAGGGGCTGAAGGCTGAAGTCATTGTTAGAGAAATGGAGATTTCGTATCCCGAAGTTCGTTTTATTCGAGTATATGCAGTACCAATCGAAGAAGCATTTGTAAAAAAGTTAGATAGTCAACAGGGTGGTATTGCAATTATTCTTACCGACATAACGGAGGACAAA
>MDSZ01069718.1_pt1 | contig 13054 bp, 10 predicted proteins | sample 811201 | NCBI WGS metagenome assembly MDSZ01 (sample SAMN05326647, study PRJNA326480) | marine metagenome | isolation source: seawater | place: Indian Ocean: North | collected 2010
AAGGTATGAGAGCATGGATGTCTTCTGTGGATCAACCACACGAAAATTTTGTATTCCCTGAGGAGGTTCTTCCACGTGGAAACGCCCTTTAATAATTTACTCAGAGCTCCAAACCAGAGCATTGAAGAAACTGGCTATGCCTGGTATGTAGGTAACGCCAGACTAATCAATTTATCTGGAAGATTGCTTGGAGCTCACATAGCACACGCAGGATTAATAGTATTCTGGGCTGGAGCTATGATGCTCTTCGAGGTTAATCACTTCACTTTCGATAAACCTATGTGGGAGCAAGGTCTAATCTGTATGCCTCATGTTGCCATGTTTGGTTATGGAATTGGTCCTGGTGGAGAAGTGACAGACATTATGCCTTTCTTTCAAGCAGGCGTAGTCCACTTAATAGCTTCAGCGGTTCTAGGTTTTGGGGGTATTTATCACTCCCTTGCTGGCCCTGAGAAGCTTGAGCAAGACTTTCCATTTTTCTCAACAGATTGGAGAGACAAAAATCAAATGACCAATATCCTTGGATATCATTTATGTGTATTAGGTGTTGGTGCTTTAGCTTGGTCACTAAACTGGTGCTTCATAGGTGGTGCCTATGATACTTGGGCTCCAGGTGGTGGAGAAGTTAGACTAGTTAATCCGACACTCGATCCAAGGGTTATACTTGGCTATTTGTTTAGATCTCCATGGGGTGGAGCTGGTTCAATAATCGGTGTAAACTCTATTGAAGATATTGTCGGTGGGCACGTTTATGTTGGAGTAACAGCCATCATTGGTGGTATATTCCACATTTTCACTAAACCATTTGGATGGGCCAGAAGAGCTTTCATCTGGAATGGTGAGGCGTTATTAAGTTACGCTCTTGGTGGAATTTGCGTTGCTAGTTTCATTGCCTCAACTTTTATTTGGTTTAACAACACTGCTTATCCATCTGAATTCTATGGTCCTACTAATGCTGAGGCTTCTCAAGCTCAGAGTTTCACATTCTTAGTTAGAGACCAGAGAATAGGTGCAAATGTTGGTTCAACTATGGGGCCAACAGGTTTAGGTAAGTACCTTATGAGATCACCAACAGGTGAAATCATCTTTGGTGGAGAAACAATGAGATTTTGGGACTTTAGAGGTCCATGGCTTGAACCTCTTAGAGGACCAAATGGTTTATCCCTAGAAAAAATTCAGAACGACATTCAACCTTGGCAAGTAAGAAGAGCTGCTGAGTATATGACTCATGCTCCTAATGCCTCTATCAACTCTGTTGGTGGAATCATTACAGAGCCTAACGCTGTTAACTTTGTTAACTTGAGACAGTGGTTAGCTGCTGCTCAATTCTTCTTAGGTTGGTTTACATTTATCGGTCACCTTTGGCACGCCGGCAGAGCTAGAGCAGCTGCAGCTGGTTTTGAGAAGGGTATTGATAGAAAGAGTGAGCCAGCATTAGAAATGCCAGATCTTGATTAATTCTAATTTCTAATCAAACAAAAAAGCTCTGCTCAGGCAGAGCTTTTTTTATACCATTATTCCATTCTTCAAAAGCTCCTTTCTTAGCCATGGCAAACTTAAACCCATTACATTACTAAAACAGCCCTCAATCCTGTCAATATATTTTCCACCTAAACCTTCTAGAGCAAAACCACCAGCACAATATAGAGGTTCTTCACTCTCTACATATTTATGAACTTCCTCTACTTTCATATGTGAAAAAAATATTTTTGAACTTACCACTTCTGTGAACTGATTTCTAATTTCATAGCCACCTTTACCACAATCAAATTCACAACATAATAACGTATGTCCAGTATGAAGAAGTCCATTATTTGCAGACATTTTGATCCATCTTTGAAATGCCTCACTTTTATCAGATGGTTTACCAAAAGCTTGTCCATCAAATTCAAAGATAGAATCGCAACCTAATATCTCTAAAGATTCTTGACCATTGAAGAGATGAATTTCTTTTTGTTGAATCTTGTTAAAAACACTTCTTGCTTTTTGATAAGAAAGTTCCATCGCAAGATTTGAAATATTATTGTTTTTAATTTTTGCTTCTTCAAAGTCACTTGCAATTTGATGAAATTTTATTGCTGAATTTTTTAGTAAACTTTTTCTTGATTGCGAAGCAGAGGCTAGAATTAACACAACTAATTAATCTATTAACTTAATCTATTTATAATTGAATATTACACAAGTATGAGAATCAAAGAAGTTTTAAAAACCAAAAATAAACCCATAATGGTACTTGGTACTTCTAGCGGCGTTGGCAAATCTCTAACTGTGACAGCATTATGCAGATTATTAAGAAATCAAGGAGAAAAGCCGATTCCATTTAAAGGTCAAAATATGAGTAACAATGCATGGGTAGATCGTGATGGAGGAGAGATGGCTTATTCTCAAGCTTTACAAGCATTTGCATCAGGTATAGTTCCTTCATCTGAAATGAATCCAATACTATTAAAACCCCAAGGAAATGCGATAAGCGAAGTAATACATTTAGGTAAAAGTGTTGGTACTACAACAGCAAGAAACTACTATAAAAACTGGTTCAGCCCTGGTTGGCTAGCCATCCAAAAAGCCTTAAACAAAATTTTAGAAAATAAGCCTGATTGTAGACTGATAGTTGAAGGAGCGGGAAGCCCAGTTGAGATGAATCTGATCCATAGAGATCTAACAAATTTAAAAATTGCCAAATATCTTAATGCGAACTGTATTCTTGTAGCAGATATAGAAAAAGGCGGAGTCTTTGCTCAAATTATTGGTACTCTCGAATTAATGAATAAAGAAGAAAAAAAGCTGATAAAGGGAATAATTATTAACCGCTTCAGAGGAGATGTTTCTTTATTTAGTGATGGAGCAAAGTGGATTGAAAAGAGAACCAATATTCCAGTATTGGGAATAATTCCGATGTTGAATGATCATTTCCCTCCTGAGGATTCATTGGATCTTCTTGATAAAAAAGTTTCTAATATAAACCCTGACATGAAAGTAGGAATAATCAAATTTCCTAGCATAAGTAATTTCTCTGATTTGGATCCCTTAGAGAATGAAGACTCAATAAAACTTACATGGATTAAAAATTCTCAAAAACTTAATGAATTTGACTTTATTATTCTTCCTGGTAGTAAACAAACCATAAAAGATAAATTGTTTCTTGAAGCAACAGGCCTTTCAGATGACATCAAGAAATATTCGAATATGAAAGGAAATATTTTTGGGATTTGTGGAGGTTTGCAGATACTAGGGAAATTCCTTTTGGATCCTTTTAAAAAAGAAGGTGGATCAATGAATATCAATCAAAATGGACTTGGGCTTCTCTCTTTAAGAACAACTTTCCTTGCTAAAAAACATACAGCTCAAATTTGTAGTGATTCATTATGGCCATGCGAAACAAGAATTAGTGGATTTGAAATTCACAATGGTATGAGTGAATTAATTAATAATGTAGAAAGTTTCGAAACTCTACCTATTTTTAAAGAAGAAAGGCTAGGTTGGTACAAAGATAAGAAAAATGATGGTTTAATAGCAGGGACATATATCCATGGGATTTTCGAAAATGACTTATGGAGAGATAGCTTTTTAAAGTTAATCCGAGACAAAAAAGGATTAAAAAAAATAGACAATAGTTTAATAAACTATAAAATAAATAAAGATAAAATAATCAATAACCTGGCTCAACAATTTAAAATGCATCTAAATATGGAATCTATTTTCGAGTGAAAAAAAAGCAATTAAAAATCCATTGGCCAAATAAAATTATAACTAACGCATATGATGGTGATGATTGGTTCTTTTGGGCAGAAAAAGCTAATTTAAAAATCCCCACAGGATGCCTAAATGGTAGTTGCGGCGCCTGTGAGATTGATGTAAATGGAGAAACCATTCGACCCTGCGTGCATACCGTTGAGTCAAATGGATCCTCTTACTTGAATGTAGAATTCATATATGATCCATTTTGGTGATTGAATTATTTTTTTTAAAATAAGAAGTTAAGTTTGATGCCAAATTTACTATTGGTTTCATTAAAATTCTGACCAATATCATGAAGGCCTGCTGCATTTGAGTAATACAAGTCTATTGATTTCATTGGTAAGAAAGAATACCTCAAAGATACTGTATAGTTAAATGCTTGATTACTTTTTAATTGACTATTTATCTCAGGAATAATTATAATTTTTTCTGAAATATTGAAGTAGCCAGATAATCCTAATGCTCCAAAACTATCTTCGCCACTAAAGAAATACTTTGGACTAATATTTAGTGCAATAAAATTATTTAGTCTAAAAGTTGTTGGCAATTCTGAATATACATATCCCTCATTTGTATCTTGGCTCCTCCCTACAGATGTTCTTAAAGACATCCAAAAGGAGTCATCTTTCTGAGGACTTAGTATTAATAATTTGCCACCTAATCTCAAATTGAAATTATTTTTATTTAGATATGTATTTTGCAAATCAAGATTTTGATTGGAGTTATTATGATTTTTAAAAGCTCCAACATTAATGATTTCTAACTGGAAAATATCAGAAAGCGAATATCCGTAAAATCCAAATAAATTGCCATTAGAGTCAAAATTAAAACTATTTTGAGTTGTCCCTTCCTCTGGGATTAAGGCATTATTAACAGTAAGACCTCCAACTGCAATCAATTCATCTCTTTTGTTAAGAGGAGAGATAATAGTATCATTTGCGACAGGTCGATAATTAATATTTAAAGAATAAAGATTCAAATTATCTGATGGAATCGTTAACATACCCGTTGCAGGAGTAGATCCAAAAGAATTTGTAATTTTACCAGTCAAGGCTATTTTTTGATTAACATTCCAGGTGATACCAAAACTATATATTGCTTTTCTAGAAAAATTTAAATTGCTATCAAAATAATTGTTCCCTGGACCTAATGGGTTTGTATAAGATGCCATCAGAACAAGATCTTGGTAAAGATTAAGAGTAAATCCAGCTCCAATATAAAAATTATTGCCATAAAAATTATCCCTATCTGTCCTATCCCCCATTTTCTCAGGAAGAAAAGATATACCTGGAACTATTGCAAGAGTAAGTTTTTTATTTACTTTCTTTGTGACTGGAATTGCAAAAGAACCAATTAATTTATTAAACCTCTCTTGGCCTAAAGAATCATCTTTCTCATTAAAAATACTTTTTGTTGAACTTGATCCGCTGCTAGATCTCCAAAACTCGATAGATGACAATAAAGAGAAATCAATGTCTTTATCCTCAAAATTATATAATTTTCTTTTTATAGAGAATGCATAATTTTGCCATGCATATTCTGTCTTTTTCCCTTTGATTTCATTATAAGTGTAGTTGTCTGCTTCAGAGAAGTAAAAAGTAAATTGAGTATTCTCCGAAATTCCATAGTCTAACTTCAAAGAATTATTCTGCTGACCTGAGCTACTTATACCATTACCTCCATCAAATGATGACTTCCATTCAATGGAAGATCTAAAATCACCATAATCCATAAAATTATTAAGCGGGAAAAATGGTGCTATCTGCGTTATTAATTTATAATTCTCCAAATCAAGATCTGAGTCTAGAAACTTTATATCTTCAGTTTTAAATTTTTTAGATTTAACTTTGATATCTTTTTCTCTTTCAAAGTAGCTTTCATCATTATTATAGGACTTCCAAATTATTTGTTCATTTCCCGTTTCAGTATTTCCATCTATTTTTTCCCACTTAATTCTTCCAGAATTATCAGATTCATCTCTATATTGCTCAGCAAATGCCTTAAATAATATTAGGAATTGACTAATAATTAATGTAAAAAAAAGAATCCTCATAAACTCAAATTACATATCTATTCAATGTAAAAATCACAAATCTGATAAGTTCCAAATAGTATAATCATTTTCCACCAAAAGAGATTATTAATCAACAAAAAATTGAAAATTATCACAAGATCTCCATAAAAAATTATTGATTTAACATTTCATATTATATGCTTTCCAAAGAGATCTTTAATTAATGATTTAACTCGTATGATCTAAAAAACAATTTCAGCTTATTTTATATTAAGCAAACAATCTATTTACTTAAAAAAAAATATTCAACTTATCTTCCAAGCCTTATCCTAAGACTGGATTAAAAAAGTTACTTGTTATCCATGTACCAAATTCTCATTTTATTTAAATCTTTTACATTCTTTAATTTATATATTATGGCTGAGTCACGTGGATAATCTGGTCTGATAATCCTAGAAAAAAATATATCTTTATTCTTTCCAATTCTTTTTATTGATTTTTCAGAAAAACTTAAATCGTTCAGAGCTTTTATCATCATATCTTTTCTATATTTACTAATGCCACTAAATCCTCTAAATGTATCTATGACGACTACACAATTCTCTGAAGGTAATATAAGTTTTCTTTCGAACTCTTTTTTACGCTGTTCCTGCTTCAAGTTATATTCACTAGCTTCAAAATCTCTTATCTTAAAATCAGCATCAGAAATCGATAAATAACCTTTTTTATTTAGGTAGTAATTTAGAGTTTTTTCATGATGAAAAACAATTGGTTGGGTATTACAACTTTCAGAAAATATTTCTATATCTTTTACTATTGAATGAAAAGGTACATTAAAGAAAGATTTAGTAGTTCCAGAGTTATTGACAATATTTGAAACTCCTTTTAATTGAGCAATAGCTATTATTATTAATGGCAAAAAATACTTGAAACTATTTATTTTTTGTGATGCAATCCAGTTAGATCTTAATGGAGCTAATAGTAGAAAATTCCTAAATTTAACTGACAACCCACTAAAGACAAATAATAAAATTGATAATAAATAAATACTGAAATTATTAATAAAATAATCTCTCTTAAATAATTCTTTAAAAGCAAAAAATGATATGAATGTAAGAGAAATTATTGAAGAAACTCCAAGAATTGAGTAAGGCATAATGCCTTGATTGGAAAATACCGCTGTAGTTATTGCTTTAATATTATTTATAAAAAAATAGATGTATTTATTATAAGAATTTTGATTTATTAAAGATAAAGACGATTGCTGAAGGCCAATGATTACTTTTTTTGAAAAGAAAATTTCTAGTTGATTATAATAAATCAGTAAAAATATGAATAAAGGGGCTACAAGTAATTTCAGCTTATTCTCAAGAGTATATAAACTTCCTTTGTAGTAATAAATAATCAAAGGCAATGCCAATATAATAGTTACATATCCTGTATAACCTAAGAGAGTAAAACCAATAATAAACTTGATAGCAAACCAGATATTTTTATTTTTTGGTATTACTAAAAACCACAATAGAAAAATCATATAAAATGAATACCACCTAACTGAGGTGCACCACATCAATACAGCAGGATCAAATGCCAGAAAAAACAAACAAGTTAAACCATGAAACTTACCATATCTACTTCCAACAAAATTAGAGAAATTAATTATTGATAAAACCAAGGTAGATGAAATTACTATTCTTAATAATTTCCAACTGCCAAATAATTTAAATAGTGAAAAGACTATTAAATATGATAAAGGTGGATGTACATCCTTTTCAAATTGATAATTTAAAAATCCATTCCAGTCTCCCAAATATTTTTCCACATATCTTATTGTCCAGAATTCATCTGGGAAACCAAAAGAATTATAGGCTACATAAGAGTAAAGAATAAATATAATAATAGTTAATAGGATAAATAAAAAATCTGGATTTATAAATTGCTTACTAAAATTACTGTTTCGAATAAACTTCATTTCTTTTTTTATAAAATTACGAATAAAAAGATAAAGATTTAATAAACCAATTATTTGTATGAAAGAAATTATAAAAAAGGAAATCTTTCTTACATTCAAAAGTCTAACTTGAATATAATGTAAAACAATCTAAAGAGAATAATAATTGAACTTACTAAATTCTTTTTCGCAAATCTATCTGTAGATATTTAATGATTCTATGGCTCTCTCATATTTGGAAAAACGAGTCCTTGGGAATTCAAAAATATTAGCTAGTTCATTAGAATCAAAATCAAAATCTGCCTTAATTTCAAGAACCATCTCTGGTTCCTCTACTCTTTTTTTTTCATCACTCAAAATTTTACATATGGAGTCATAACAAATATCCCTATCAATCGTAAGGCGCTTATTCTGAACTTCAAAGTAGCTTCTAACATAGGAAATATCTACTATTGGGAAGCACAAACCATATTTATAATCAAATATTCCTGAATTGCACATTCCCTCTAATTCATCTAATTGGGAAATTTCTTTTGAATCTTTTATTCTTGCATTCTCTAAACTTTGTTTAATCTCTAAAAAATATTTTGAAGAACTTTCAAAAAAATCTCTAGTATTATAAGTACGTATTCTTACTTTTCTTCTAGGTACTATATTATCTAAAGTATCTGAAAAACATTCTTTACTATAATTATCAAAATATCTAGAACATATTATTCTTTCAGGATAAAGAATTCTACCTTCTTGATTTGAAATCCATTCTAAGAAAAGAGGAAACTCAGAATTACTTATAGCTAATTTTTGCTCAATCCTAGGTTTCATTCAATCCTCTCAATAAAAGACCCTTTTTGAACATAAGAATCATTCTCAGTACATTCAGTCAAATTATTAAACGCAAAATAAGATCCACCAAACTCTTGTTTCTTTCGATAAAGTTGGAAACAATTATTTATATTTTTTGTAGTCGCATTATTAACGTATAAAGAGGAAGAATCTTTAACCACAAATGCGGAGTAAGATGATGAGATATCTGACTTATTTAATCTCAACAAGGCACCCTCTCCCACGGAGATTGCCTTATCTTTACAACCTTCAAGAATAGCTGAGTTGACGAAATAAATACCTGAAGAAACATCCAAGCAATCGTTACCTGCATTATTAATTATCAATTTCCCAATTGCCAATTCAGAGAAATCAAGATCTAAAGCATCTTGTCTACTATTAGCAATATTTATTTGATCTATTGTTCCTTTAGAGCGTATGAAATTTATAGAGTCCTCGAATAGTCCTCCATCAGAAATAATTTTAATATTTTTCACATTCAAATCCATGAATGTAATTTGTCCAGTTATTAAGGAAGAATCATATCTTTGATTAATTAGTGAATTAGTTTTAAATGGAGAATCAATTCTTATAGTTAAGTCTTCTAAAGAACCATTCTTAAATACCACCTTGTCTAAAGAGGAATTCAAATTAATATCAATAAGTTTTCTTGACTTTGATAAAAATATTGATGGTTTACCAGTTACGTATAAATCCGTACCTCCAAAATTATTAAAGATTCGGTATTCAGATTTATAAGGTATTAATTTTTTGGAGGATTTCAGTTCCTCAAATCTTCCAGAATACAAAAAACTTTTTTCATTATTCCTATAATCTCCTGCAAATAATTTATTTATTTCAATGGGATTCAGATCTTTACTATAACATTCATATAAATCCTTTATACAAAACAAATATTTATTTTCTTTATCATGAAAAGCTCTACCATAGGGAATGATATCAAATTTTTGAATGTTCTTATATTTCAATTCTTTTGTATTTTTGTTTAGAAAATAATTAATAGAATCAATCTTTAAATAAATGTTATCTAGTATATTATGAACCTTTTCTAAAGAGATATTTAATCCTGAGAGTATCAAGGAATCTCTAAATTTATTTACATTTATATTCTTAAGCCTTAATAATGCATTATCAATGTCCTCAGCAGATAAGTCTTGTATTAGACCTTCTGGTACTTGAGTTGAAGATAATTTTCTACTTAACCAAGTTTGCTTTAAAATATAAGTATTGCCGTCATAATATATTGGATCAAAATGATTTTGGAAAGAATCATAATAAAACTTTCTATTTAGATTATTCAATCCATGGCGGCCGCCCAACGCAATTAATATCACTCTAAATGCCTTTAGATCCGATTCTGCTTCGGCTTGAGTTCCGCCAAGCAATTTATCACTATAGGCTGTGTAAGGATTATTCCCAGATATCGAGTTAATATCGTTTGAGGCAATAGAAAATAAATTAAGGGATTTAAAAGCTATATCTTTATTTACATTTGATTTTGCTGCCCATCTCTTATTTATAACTTTAGGAGAAAACCATCCATCATAATAAAGATTTAGATCTGTCCAATATGGATCTTCAATTGTTTCTAAGATAGTAGATTCCCTTTTATTATTATTTTCTAACATCTCTTTTGCGGCATTTTCTTGGGCTAATGCCAAATATTCAGAACCGTTTATTTCAACATTTACATAATGTGTTCTAGGAGAAATAAAACCTAATTCTCTCATTAAATTTGCAGAAAATATTTCTGAATCTCCATTTCTTGTCTCAGGAATAAGTAATTTAAACCAAGTGTATCCATTAAAATTCCCTTTCTTAAGCTTGATATCCAAAGAAGCCACCACATTTGAATTTTTAATCGCAATATGATCATTCCAATCTCCTGAGATTCTTATTCTTGCTGGATATTTACAAGTTTTAGTAGAATCTAACTTCCATGATATGTTTGCATTAAATCGTTTTTTAAAACTACTTGAAATATTACTAGAAGTGTAAGCCTCAAAAATATTTTTATACCACTTCCTTGAATTAGGTATTTCAATTTGAATTTTATTGATAAACTGATTTTTTTTAGAAAGATTATTATTTTTATGAACAAATTTTCCGCATGGAGGTGATATTGAATCAATTGGAATAATTTGATTATTCTGAATTTCTTGCCTAAGACCATCAAGATTTATTTCTGAATAATTATTTACGGTTGAATTGCTACAACCAGATAAAGTTATTAAAAACAAAGATAATGTTAATTTGACATTCGAATTCATGAGTAGGTACTTTTTATTTCGATTATGTTTGGATCTTTTATTAACAAATTTTTAAGCTCATTAGATTCAGAAATATTAGAAAATTTTAATTTATAAGTATATTTATTCTCTTCTTTATTTTCACTTGAAAATAATAAATTTTTATTAGATGCCAATTTTTCATACCTAACCTTGGAAATTATATCTAAAATAAAATAAGAATTCTCTGCAGGTAAGTCAAGTACCGAATAAATAGAAGATTTTCCACGAAATTTTATAGTTCTATAATAAGAAAAAACATAAATTATTAAACATGATAGAAAACATAAATATATAGCTTTTATAGGAGAAACGCTTGATGATATGCCTAAAGTAAGCAGCAAGAAATATACAGTCAACTCAAGAGGAGATTTAACTGGATGTCTAAATCTAATAATTGAGAGTGCTCCAACCATGCCAAGAGATAATGAAATATTACCTGAAATGACTTGAGTTATTACCAGACCAACAAAAGGTAATAATGAATAGGTAAGTGTATTACTATAAGTTTTTGCCCATGACTGTCCAGATATTACTAGACATTGTCTAAGAGAAAAGCCCATAACAATCGTAAGAATTGAGAGGAAAACAAATCCAGGTTCTAATGTTTGTAAGTTTAAGTAGCTTATAAGTTTGTTAAATATAAACATAGTTTTGCTAAATCAAGTTCATTAAAAATATTTAATTTAATATTAATCGATAACATCTTTAAGATTAGATTATATTAAAAAATTTATGAAAATTCACATAGATTTAACTCCATAATTTCTCTAAAACAGAAAACTTGGGTTAATTTAACTTCCCTTATTGTTACTTTAAAGAAATTAACTGCTGAAGGTTTTACAGAGATTAAGTATCAAATACGCGTCACTACAACTTTTTAACTAGCTCTAAAAAACTTAGATATGATTTTTGAGATGGTGTTTGTATAATAAATAAATTGTTAGTAAAACAAAAATCTTTTCTATTTTTTATTATTTTTAAATAAAAGAGATATACTTCTTAAATATATATTTTATTGATGAAGTCAAATAAGATACTCAAATTTCAAAAGACAAGTAGATATTCTAATTTTAAAAAGGAACTTGATTCAGATACATTCAATGCAAGTTGGATTGAGGTAAATACTAAAATTTACAAAAATAAGGGTTCAAAAAAATGTATTGATATTTTTTCTGGTGCTGGTGGCCTAGCATTGGGTTTGAGAAATGCAGGTTTTCATATTTACGCAAGTGTTGAAATTGATAAAGATGCTTCAGCCACAATGGAAAGGAATTTTCCTGAATCAAAACATTTTTGTAAGCCAATAGAAGAGATTCCTAATTCTGATATTGAAAAATTTGGAGAGATAGATTTATTAGCAGGAGGACCGCCTTGTGTAGGTTTTTCTTTAGCAGGATATAGAAATCCAAAAGATAAAAGAAATTTATACTATAGAGAATATCTTAGATTTTTAGAAATAATTAAACCTCCATTTTTTCTAATGGAAAATGTCCCTGGAATACTTACTATTAATAATGGGCAATTTAAAGAACTGATGTTTCACGAATTCGAAAGATTGGGATATAAAACTTCAGTTAGAATAATGGAAGCGGCTGAATTCGAAGTCCCACAATTAAGATCAAGAGCAATATTCATTGGCAATAGATTGAACTTAAATAATCCCTTTCCCAGGCCTATTTTAAATAAAGATAATTACCTTGCAATCGAGGATATTATTGATGATCTAAAAAACCGCCCAAGAGATCCTTCTATTAATCATGAATGGACAAATCACTCAGAAAATTTTAAAAATAGAATAAGTGCTGTTGAACCTGGTGATTCTTTGTACTCAAATTTTAAAGACGCTTATAAAAGACAATATTTAGGAGTTCCTTCAATGACTGTAAAAGAAAATCATGGTGGGACTCACATACATCCTACCCTCAACAGAGTTATTTCTGTAAGAGAGATGGCAAGACTGCAAACATTCCCAGATAATTTCTTTTTTGAAGGATCAATGAAAAGGGGTATGTGGCAAGTTGGCAATGCAGTCCCCGTAAAATTGTCCGAGCATATAGGACTAGCAATAAAATCTCTCCTATAAGTTTCTTCAAGTTTTAGATAATTTATTTTTAAAATCCTTCACTAATTAACAACAATCATATTTTTATTAGAAGTTTATTTTTTTATAAAAATGAATTATCGTTAAAGTTAAATTAGAACAAATAAAAGTATAGG
>MDSZ01008969.1_pt1 | contig 13052 bp, 14 predicted proteins | sample 811201 | NCBI WGS metagenome assembly MDSZ01 (sample SAMN05326647, study PRJNA326480) | marine metagenome | isolation source: seawater | place: Indian Ocean: North | collected 2010
AATTGCCACTCATGATTCAAGAATCTCTAAAATTGCCACAAACATTTGTGATATTAAAGATGGGAAAATAAGTAATAATACTACAGAGAAAAAAGGTGCTTTTGAAAATAAATTACCTAAGATTAATGAAAAAATGGGTAACGCCTCAACAGCAAAATCAATTTGGTCAGGGAATATTAGTAAAAGAACCAAATTGCCATTGCTAAAAAGAGGGTTGCCATTAATTACAAGCTTATTGGTAATTGCAGGTCTATTGATGGAATTAAATAATGAGAATATTCCTTTAAGTTTAGTTGGTGGATTAATATTGTTACCAGGCTTTTTGGCTGCATTAATCAAGCCCGCTGAATTAAATTATCTTCAAGAAAATAGATGTGGGGATTGGTGGAAAGCAATGATCAATGAACCAATTGTTCCTCGTACTACACTTTCAGAGGTTTTAATTGTATTTTTTGCGCCATTCATAACTTCATTATTAGTTTTAGATGGTTCGTTGCCTGATGATAAAATTATGTTGGTTTTCTGTTCCATAACAATCTTACTTGTGATGTATGCAAACAATGCAATTTATTCTCTTGCTGAAAATATGCCCAGAAGAAATTCGACATTTATTCCATTATTAACTTTAATTTTAATCTGGCCATTTTTAATTACAAGTGATATGATAATGACTGGAGAAATTAATAATTCAATAAATGAAATAATAATTGTTATTGTAATTCCTTGCATAATTTATCTCATAGTACCAACACTATCAAAAAAGTAAACCATTAGGGGGTTCTTGATGGCTAATTCCAAACTGGGTATTATGTTCTTTATGAGTGGTTTGGGAGTTACAGGTGCAGCTTTATTACTCGGCTTATTTTATGCACCAAGTGTTTCTTCTGAAGAATGGAATGCGCCAGAATCATATCGCATCATTTTTTGGCATGTACCTACTGCATGGACTAGTTTTATTACATTTGGAATGTTATTTGTTGGTTCTCTTGGTTGGATGTGGAAAAGAGAAGAGTGGGCTTGGAAATTAAGTGGTATTTCTGCAGAATTATCTCTTTTGTATGGATTATGTGTAGTGGTTTCTGGGACTATTTGGGGCATGGCTGAATGGGGAGTTCCTTGGGATTGGGGGGATGTAAGATTAAACACTTATGCAGTTCTTTCTGGACTTGCACTTTATCTGGTAATGTCAAGAAAAAGTCAACCAGATACTCCTGAATATAGAGATGTTTATTCTGGAATTGGATTATTTGGATTTCTTTTGGTTCCATTGACCTATTTTGCAACTATTGCTTGGCAAGTTAGACACCCAGCTCCAATTGTAGGCCCTGCATCAGAACCTAATTCAGTAGATCCTGTGATATATCAGGTGTGGCTATTATCATTTGCGGGATTCTTACTATTGATGATTGGGCAAGCAATTCTTAGTTCAAGAGTATATTCCGAGGAGATTCGTTTAGAAAAATTACAAACAATCATAGATGAGATAAATGAGGGAGAACTAAATGGCCAATGACGTAGTATTCTTAGGTCTTGCTTATGCAGCAATGATTGGGCTTATTGGATGGTTTAGTTGGCAACTTTATGTAAGGATGGAAAATGTCAATAAAAGATTAGAATCCACTGAAAAAATATTGAAAAAAGAGGATTAAACCCAGTCGCTTGGGTCAAATTCAGAACCAAAGCCACCTGATTCGTCTCCTTCAACAATATTGTCTTGAGAACCTGTTATTGTGTTATCTTGTTTCTTAATCTCTCCTTTCTTGCCCCAATCATCTACAGGCCCTTGCTCTCTTGTTCCAGGGCCAAATTGAAATTTTATTTCATGAATGATACTAAGTTTTGCTAACCATAATCTACGTAAAGATTGCATTAATTCATTTTGAGTAAGGCCATCGATCCATATTGGTTCACTAACATTGAAAGCTTGGAGTGGGCCCACTCCTCTGACTCCGTTTTCATGTCCAAGATGTACAACCCAATCGGTGCCTGTTTGTGTCAATGTCATACGAACTCTATGAAGCCAACTTATCCATGCTCTTTTGTCTGCAGCCCGCATCTTTTTCATGTTCTTTTGTTGGCCACCATCTACCCTTGTTCCACTACTTATTGCAACCAAATTTCTATTTTTAGGCATTGAAATATTAAATGTGTGTCCTGTAGGCCCTGGTGGGAATTTAATTAGCATATGGAAATGTGCTTTTTCATTTGCATGATCTTGTGATTCTATGGATTCGGATGTAAACCAATTTCTAATTGCTTCTTCTACTTCTGAAGGCCCCATATTGCCTCGGTAATGATAATTAGTTATGACCGCTTTGTTCTAATAATCTTTAATTTTCAAATTTAATGAATCTAATGATTTTTCCAATTCATTAATTAATTTGCTTTTTTGTAAACTATTAATTCTAATTTCCCATAAGATGTCATTAAAAGAATCCAAGCAATAAGTTAGACTGATTCTATTAATTAGCCAGAATAAGGGAAACATAAATGTCCAAATTGCTAAATAAAATGGTACAGATTGAAACAAAGTGATTTGTTCCCACCCCATTATTGCAGGTCTAATATCTAAAAAGAATGCAAGTAAGAAGACTGAAAATGCTGCCATGAGTGGCCAAAATATGAATGGGGTGAGGATGAAACCAGCAAAATGTATCGATGTTCTTGCATCTTCTCCTTCATCTGTAACATTACCTAAGTAATTACAAACTGCTAAAATTAAACCTGAGGAGATGCTCAAAAATGGGAATAGTAAAACGCCAAGTAATACCCCTGGAATTGACTTAAGAATATTCACAGGAGATGGTTTTCTTAAATTGCCATCTGAATTTATTGCTCTGCCATCCAATTTATAATCGTCTAATATTTTTGCTGCTGATTCTGCTTGTGAAAATAATTCTGTATTATTAGATTCTTTTGGGCCTGATTCTTTTTGTTCTTCATGTGTACCAATTGTCTGATCTGATAAATCTCTCCAATCTCGTGTAAGTTCTACCTCTTCTCGCCAAGTTAGATTGCTTTTATTCTCATTTCTTGCTTTCAAATGTGCTAGTAATCTCCAACCCCTATAAGTATCCCAATTAATTGCACCTGGTGTAACTTTTTCCAAATTTAATTTTAATAAATCTCTTACATGATACACATCTTCTGCTGGGGGTTCAATCCATTTTTCTTCATCATATTTTGATCCTAAATCTAATAATTCTTGAGATAATTCATAATTTATTGGATCACAAAATTCAACCCAAATATCTGTCCTGAATAAGTGTCTTTTTCGAAAATGCATACCAACAGGAATGATTTGTGGTTTATTCCTTCCTTGGAAATTTGCAATGGTTGCTGCAGAAGTTAAGACCCTTGCAGGGCCTGTTTTTAGCCTAATTAAATGACTTTCATGATGAGATGTTCCTTCAGGCATTAAAATACCTCCAAAACCTGCTGAAATTCCTTTTGATAGTCGAATTAAACTGCGACCATTGAGATACTTTGCTTCTTCTTCTGTACATCCTCCCCTCATTAATTCTGCTTGACGAACCACTGGTTGAACGGCCATACGTCTTGCCCAAAATCCAAGTAATGGATGATTTACTAGATCATGTCTTCCTCCAACTACTAAATAATTCGGATGATGATTTATTATTGGAGCTACATCCATTAAACCATTTGTATGCCAACATACAGTCAAAATTCCACAATCTTTTGACATTTTTTCTTTGCCTGTGGTTTCAAATGTTCGATACTGCATTTTTGTTGCTTGTCCTGTTAAAAAATATGCAATCCGTGTCCAAAAAAGTGAGCCTGGAGCCTTTCTAGAGTAATCTGGTGACTCTACGTTCAATAATTTTTCATATTCCAATACTGATGCATGTTTAGATAATTTAGGTAATTCGTTTCCATATTTATCTTTGGCTCCATCCGCTCCAGTACTCATTTTTTTCTTAGACATAGCTATCATCTCAAATTATTTATTAGCATCTTTAATCTCTTTATGCACTTTTTCCAATACGGGAAAATTTGGTTCTACAGAACCTATAGCAGGAGCAGTGGGCCAGCAAGCAAGAAGTGACCTACCTCCATCTCCTTTTGTTCTTGGAATGACGTGTATATGGACATGAGGAATCTCTTGACCTGCCAAGGCCCCATCATGAACTCCTACCAAAAAATCAGATGTTTTGAAATATTTAGATAGTACTCTTTGGGTTTCAATTACTCCCTCCCATAAATTAGATAATTGCTGAGGAGATAATTCTGCTAAATGACCTACAGGTTCATGTGGGACTACTAATGTATGTCCAGTCCTTCTAGGGTTAATATCAAGAAATGATAACCAATTATCTCCATTAGAGATCTCAAAGCAAGGTATGTCCCCGTTTATTATCTTAGAAAAGAGGGTTGTAGTCTCGCTCATATTACTCTCTGTTTAATCTGGAGTATAGAAATGTTAGTCTATAAATGGCCTAATTACTAGGAGTTAATATCCATGTACCACTAGCACTTTTCCTTAATGGTAACCAATTAACTTGTAATGTTGAGTCAACTAAAGTATGCTTTAACATTGTGTCATCAAATCTTTCTTGAATATCTGTTCTTTGATGGCTGCCTCTCGATTCTGCACGAGAAATTGCCGCAACAATTGATGCTCTAGTGACTGAAATAAGTCCTCTTAACTCTATGATCTCTGCTAAATTTGTATTCATAATCATATTATTATCAATTAGATTTTCTTCTACAATTTCTCTTTCTAGATTTTCAAGGCTAATCGTGGCCTCTTCTAATCCTTCTAAAGATCTTTCAAATCCCATTTTTGATTTTATTATATCACATAATTTAGAAGATATTTTATTTACATTAGAAGTATTATTAACACTAGCATTTGAAATTAAATCTGCAATGTTTGCTTGAGCTGAAAACATATTATCTTCCAATGATTTTGTTCCTGAAAAAGATCTGTCTTTAACCCATTTTCCTGCGTGCATTCCCGCAGATGAGCCCCCGATTATATCTTCCATTATCCTATTACCAGCAATGATTCCTGTACCATTTAATCCACTGCAAGATGCTCCTCCTGCAGAATATAATCCTGTGTACCACGTATCCCAATTTGCTTTGATGACTCTTCCGTGTTCATCTACAGGAAGACCTCCTACTGTTTGTTCAACTTTGGGAGATACTGGAATTAATTGTTCAGACATAAGAAGTCCTGTTCTGTTTTTTACTTCTCTACTTAATCCAGAATACCATTTTATTGCACTTTTATTTAATGATGTTGCGTCTAACAAAGCCATGCCTCCCCCATTATTGATTTCATAAGCTAAATCATTAGGTGTTGTTTCAGGACCAATATTTATTTCTGCACCAGAAGATGTTGTTAATTTTCCTCCATTTTGTAAGATATCCAAGGTCAATGATAATTCTGTATCTGGAACTCCCAAGGGATTCCAGGAAATGAATTCTAAATCTCTTAATTGGCAACCTGCATCTAAAGCAATAGATAGTCCTCTAGAAGTTCCATGGCCAGGATTCCATGCATTTTCGAATCCATTGTCTGCAATTATTACTGCTTTGGCTTGCAATGCTTCTACAGTACCTTCAATCATATCTAACCCAACAATGCCCGTAACTTGATTGTTAGAATTGCTTAATGAAAGTGCAAGCCAATCGCCTCTTCGCATTATATTTCTACGAATACATTGTTCTTCCAAAATATGTTGAACCTCTCTTGCGGTAGAATGTCCTGTAGTTAATACTCTAGGAGATTTGTGCCCAAGACCTCTTTCTGATTCTGGGGAGCCTGAAAGTGACCTTCTAAAATTAAGCCCCCATTGATCTAATTCAGCAATGTGTGCATTAATTAGAGAAGTTCTCTTAAACACAATATCTTGATCATTTAACCAATCTCCCCCTTTTATTGTATCATCTCTATGAGATATTGAATTACTTTCATTAAGTGAAGCCGCGATTCCGCTTGAGTAATTGTCTGAGCCTGAATTTCCAAGTCCGTGTGCCGATAAAATAACTACGTTAGCACCATCATCATGTGCTGCAATTGCTGCTCTCATTCCAGCAATAGTTGCACCAACAACAACAACATCCCATGCCTCCATAGTAACCGCCTCTGAACACTCCAAATATAATTAGGACATAAATACGGCGATGACATTCATAATGGAATCAAGCCTCCTTGACTTGCTAATCTTTCAATTCTATTTAATGCTCTAAACCATAATACATTGTTACTTGATGTCGAGGGCATAACTAATTCTTTTTCAAATAAAACTTCATTGTTTTCATTTTCAAGAGTTACAATAACTTTGTTTACAGATTTATTCGCCCAAGATACTGACATCCAAAATAAATGACTTTCATTTGTTAATGCTGTCATAGAATCTATTGCATTTTCATTAAGTGGATCATGTAATTTACAATTATTTCTTTCCACCTTAGTTGGTAAAATCTCTATTTTTGTGGTTTGTTCCCTAGGTATTGCATTTGGAGTTGTAATTGTTAACTTTACTGACTCCTTACTAGATGTATAATTTGTTAAACGGATAAATACGTCTGCACCTGCACCATAATCGTGTCTATACAATCTAGCATCTAATTTCCATTCCTCATCATCTGAATTTGTGATTAATTCATCTATCATTCCATCAATTAAATGAAATAACCCTGGGCATTGCCCATAAAGATGTAGAAGAAAATATTCTAAATCTGGATTTTCAATATCATCAAATTCAGATAAAAATGTCTTTTTTTCTGACTCTACTTCTTCATCACTTAATTTCTTTTTTAATCGTAAATGTTCTAACAACAAAAGTCTCTCAATTGCATCTTCTGCTGATTTAACTACTCTTCCTTTACGTATTTTTGATTCGAAAATATTTCTCCATTTTCTCCAAGACCTTTTTGTCCAAGGATCTAAATGTGCTTCCATTACTTCAGTTAATGGATATGTAAGATTCATTCCTCTTTGACATGGTTTGTAAATAGATAACATTGGATATCTTAAATCTGGAATTAATCCCCAATTTCTAAGAATAATTGGTTGAATTGCCAAAATCATTTCTGTCATACTTGCAGATATTAATAATAGTTGAGGGCCTAATGTGATTTCAGTTTGTAATACTGCTATGAATGCACAAAAAAATGCTAATAAGCCAAGATTTATATGCAATTTTTGCACATTTCTCCTATCATCTAATTCTTCTAACATTCTTACAGCTCCTGGTCTAACCGCTTCATTAGCCTCATCTCTACGTATTAATTCTAAGTGATCTACGGCAGATTTCCAAGTAGTTTCTAAAGTAATTAATGTAGGTAATCGAGGCAGAGTAACTAATAATGCTGCTAATAGTATAAGCCAAATTCTCAAGATTTGTTGCATTGGAATAAATAATGGAAATAAATAAAGTAATGAAAGTAGAAGTGGGCCACTATTTCTCCAAACAGAAAATAGTGGGTTTTGAATAAAATTACCCCATTGAATTCTTGTTTTTTCTCTTTGTTTTGAACGGACTAATAATCCATCTACCCAATGAGCATCTTGTTCTTCAAACCCTTCTCCATAAGGATTCGGCAATAATGCCTCTCCCATATAATCAGAGTCACTCATCATATTCCGCAAATATTACTGAAATAAAAAGTAAATTGAGATTTCAACTACAAATTATCCATAATGCGCTTATATTCGTCTACTAATTTATTATGTAAAAACTCAGTTTCACGTAATGCATGCAATAATAATTTCATGTATTCTCTATTGAAATCATGATTTTTATGTTCATCAATTATATCAGTGATTGTTTCTATTGCTTCATCTAAATTTTCAATCGATTCATTCAAAAAGATCATATGTAAATCTAAGAAGCCATCTTCATTACAAAATGTGGGAATATCATCATCCATAATTTATGAATTAATGTTGTGGTTGTTAAACTAGTTGTTATTTTGTCTATTTACATTATGCTTTTAATGCCGTAATTATCAAGAGTGGGTGAGATTGGAGAGTAATTATGGGCGCATAGTGTAGCTAGGATATCACCTTGGCCTCCTAAGCCGATAACCCGGGTTCGAATCCCGGTGTGCCCGTTTATTCATTGTATTCTGTTTCACCAGATGTATTTGGCTCATCTCCATCTGGTAATCCGTCTTCAACATAACCTTCTTCGTTTTCATGATTGTAATTTGCATTTTCCAGGAGATTTGGCTCTTGGATGGCCGTGTTGTCTTTAATTTGCTTAGTTACCTTAGCTCCAAGAGCTTTGAGGTTTTCAGTACGTTTAATGACGTTACCTTTTCCTTCTGAAAGCCTATTTAATGACGTATCATAAGCATCTGTTGCTTGTTTTAATTCGAACCCAACCTGTGTGAATGATTCAAGAAATCCTACAATCTTATCATACAATTTCCCTGATTCTTCTATTAATTTAATTTGATTATGACTTTGTAATTCACGTTTCCACATTTCTTTAATTAATAATAAGGCTGTCACAATGGTTGCTCCAGTAACTACCTTTACATTGACATTGCCTGCTAAATCCATGTAAAGTTCGGGACTTTGTCGCATGGCTGCTCCAAAGGCACTTTCTAGTGGTACAAACATCAACACAAATTCAACGGAATTTACTGATTCCATATCTTGATATCTCTTTGATGCTAGATTCTTTGCATGTTGTTTTATTGAATCACAATGATCTTTCATTGCATTTTCTGCTTCTTCATCATTTTCGGCGTTAACAAAACGATCCCAAGCCTTTAGAGATACTTTAGAATCAATAATCACTTGACGATTATCTGGTAAATTGATAATGAAGTCTGTTCTCTTACGCTTCCCATCTGCTGACGTTTCTGATAATTGTTTAATGTAGTCTCTTCCTTCAACAAAGCCCATGGATTGTAATAGATTTTCTAATACCAACTCTCCCCATGCACCTTGCGCTTGCGCATCAGCCTTCAAAGCGTTAGTTAGTGATTGAGTATCTTCACTCAATTTGATGCCTAGATCCGCTACAATACTAATCTCACTCTTTAACTTAGTATCACGCTCAATAGACTCTCTTTCGAATCTATTGATGTTCTCATTAAAGTTCTTAAGTGTCTCTTGCAACTCATTAGTAGCACCTTTGAATGATGTCTCTTTTTCTGAGTCAGCCTTTGCCACAGCCTCTTCAAAAGCAGTCTTGGCGAGTAACCGAAATGTATCTTTCATTGTTGATTCATAATCTTTGACTGTAGTATTCATTGCGTTTTCATTGGCTCTTAATGTGACTAATTCAAGATTCGTTTTGTTCATTTTTTGGGTCATGGTAAACCAGACTATTGCTGCTGTTAAAACTGCAGTTAAGGCTACAATAATTATGTCAAACTCTATTGCCATACACAAGGGGTTTGAGGCGGTGGCTTTTCAACATATTGTAATTCAGAATCAGTTTGCATTAAATTGTGATGCAGTATACATGCCAATTGCATAAGCAATAATGGTTATGGTAATCCCTACAGCCATTGCAGCTTCAAAACTCCAATTTCTCCTAAGTAAAAATGGCAGAATTATGAACAAAGATAACGCTGGGATTACCAACCAAAGTATTCCTTCTGCAAAATCTGCAACTTTAGCGGTATCTTTAGTATCATTATATAACCAAAATAATGAAAGTATACTTACAAGTGGTAAAGACACGATTAATGCACCAAAAATTGATGATTTTTTTGCTATTTCACTTGCTGTTACAACTATTGCCCCGCTAAGCGCTCCTTTGCCGAGCCACTCTAACCATGCCATATACTGCGATTTGCACATCTTATGTTAAGGTGACTACCAACGAAGAAGGGCTGCAATTCCACCAATTTCTTTGAGATATTCGTTATCTGTAAACTCTACATGCGCTGAAATTCTTATTGCAGCTTCTACAGCTTCATTCACTAAATCAACTTCGTTTCCATCACTTCCACATTGTGGACAAGGAATTGTTGGTCCTTTCATATATTCATTACAAGGTTCACATTTTTTACCAGCAATACTGTGATCTTCTAACACAAGTAAGGTTTCTAATCTTCCACTTGCAGCTGATTCTAATACTCCATAAATGCCTGTTAAAGCTGATGACCCTGTCATAATTTTCCTTTTGAATTTTTCAATATATTCTATTTCTTTGTCAGCTTCATCCTGCTTAGCAGTCTCAACAAACTTTCTAAAAATTTGATTTGGTGAAACTGAATCCATATCAATATCCTCTAAGGAAATTACTAATTCTTTTGCATGTGCGGAAAGTCTTTCTTGAAATTGTTGTTTTGCATTTCCTGGTCCCGCAATTATAATTCTTAAATTTCCACTTTCTCTAATCACACTATCAACTTGTTCTGATGTTCTATCATAGAATCTTTGTACAACACCTTCTCTAATTCTAGCATAACGTTGTTGACTCCATCCTCCTTTTTTATGTCGACCAATTGAGGTATGACTGTCTTCACCAACTTGTTCTGCTTCTGCATTTTCAATCACATGAATTTCAGATCGTTGTCCATCAATTAATACAAGAATAAATGATTCGTAATCATCATTGAATTTTGCTAACGGTAACACATATGGACTTGCATCAAGAATTAACTTTGTTGGGACTCTTGCACCTAAACCTCCAACTTGAATGAAATCATCTTCAAGATGTAGAAATACTGCAGCTGAGGGATAGCCCTTTTCCAAATTATGTACTTTTTCAATAGCAGTCTCTATTGCTGTTTCAAATGCTTGTTTTCTATCGCGATTATTAATCGTAGCTTTGATGGCATTTGTTCTCCTTTTAATATGGAGATTATGCTCTTTGTCAACTAAATCAACATACAAAGAAAGGTATACGTCTTGATTGTCTTCATCAAAAATTTCAGAGAGTTCACGGATGTCAAATGGTTTGCTTCCTTCCATATTTTAACCACAAGAGATAGAGGTATTCAGTTTATTGCTACTCCCCTTACCCTTCCAATTGATGCTACTTCATGAAGAAAAGCCTCTAATTGTATTCTTGGATGCATACTTCTGTTTAATCTAATATTACATTTCGATAATGAATCTAAAATATCTGACAATACTTCTTGTTTAATAAAAAAGCGGCCCGACAATAATAAATCATGTATCTGATTTACGATATCTTCTGCATCTAATGAATGGTCTTTCATCAAAACATCTAATTCTTTCAGTGCTCCTTTACGCACTCTTACATTTTTGTTTCCTATTTGTTCCCAGTCCCATTGAATCACATTTCCTAAAAGTGCATTTTCTATCATTCTTCTAGTAGAAAGGAGTGTTGTAGATGCAATTACTTTGTGTAGTGTATCTCTATCTTTTAACAAATTTCTATCGTGTAATAATTCTAGCAAATATATTGCTTTACGCAAATCTCCTGAAGCAATATGCACTACATCATCTAGAATGTCTGTATTTACTGATAATTTTTCTAATTCAGAGATTTTTTCTAATCTTTCTTTAATTAATTCATTTGGAACTGTGGGCATTCGTATCAATAGACATCTACTTCTTAATGCATCAATTAACCTACTTGGTGCTCTTGCAGTAAAAATAAATCTAGAAACCGTGGCTTCTCTTTCCATCATTCTTCTAAGAAATGCTTGCCTTCTAGGTCCCAAATAATCAGCATCTTCTATGACAAATAGTCTACTTATTCGGTTCTCATTATTTGATTCTCTTCCAGCAGGAGGTAGATCTCCTTCTTCTGCTTCCCACATTGAAGAATCAAAAGATGTTAATGTCGTCCTTCCTGCTAATGTGTCCTGAGAATCTTTTCCAGATGGTCGTAAAAATGCCTCAAATGACTTCATAGCGCCTGCTGTTTTCAAAACATCTCTTGCATGAAAGACATGTGTTGAAAGATCCCATGCGGGACCAAGTACTTGACGAGCTAATAATTTCCAAGTTACTGTCTTTCCAACCCCCGAAGGTCCTGCAAGTAAAATGTGTGAGGGATTTGCGTCTAAACTTGATCTAATCAATGTTTCTTGGTAAGCTAAAGGTATTGCTAATTCAGAAAATTTCTGAGGGGCATACTCGTTCAGCCACGACTCCATGTAACTGGAATAAAGCCGAGGTTATTCAATAATCTGTTTATATTGCATCTAATTCTTTAACGGATGTTCTTCTTGGTTTAACAAAAATTTTCCCTCCGCATTTTGCACAGTGCATATCGTTTGAATCTTTAGTAAAGGATTGGAAATGTCCACAAACAACACATTTGTACTCAACTAACGCTTTTTTTGCCGGGGTCCATCGATCATTTTGTTCCATTTTGTTCTCCTCTGCAGATGAGCCGACAAACCCATCTGTTTTGAACTCTTGGCTCGCTGAAGTTTTTAGAATGTAATGTATCGTTAAACAATATGGGGGAAGAAAGGCCACTAGTAATCGATGTTATTGATAATGGTGGGCAATGGACCCATAGAGAATGGAGAATGTTAAGATATCTTGGTTGTGATACTCAAATAGTTGAAAATAACACTCCTATTTCAGAATTAAGAAAGTTGGATGGATTGTTACTTTCAGGGGGTGCTGCAAGAGTAGGATTAACAGGAGAGTTAGGGAATTGTGGAGAATATCTAAAACTTGATATTCCCATTTTAGGAATTTGTGCTGGGCATCAATTTATGGCTAGATATTATGGTGGAGATTGTAGAGCTGCCCCAGATCCAGAATTTGGAGCTATGGAAATTGAATTAGTTGCTGAAGAAAGTGTCCTTTTTGAAAATACACCTGCAAAACAAATGGTTTGGGAATCGCATAATGACGAAGTGCATGTTTTACCCGAAGGGTTTACAATTACTGCTTCAAGTGGAAACTGCGAAATTGAAGCAATGGAAAATGTAGAATTAATGCGTTTTGGTCTACAATTTCATCCCGAAGTAAATGATACTGAATTCGGCACAGAGATTATTACGAACTTCGTAAATTTTGTTAGTAAAAGTAAAAATTAACTTCTAGTTTATTTTTTTACTAATTCCTTAGCCTGATCCACCCATTTGTCTCTTTTTACACGTCCAGGGAAGAACTCAAT
>MDSZ01076462.1_pt1 | contig 13048 bp, 16 predicted proteins | sample 811201 | NCBI WGS metagenome assembly MDSZ01 (sample SAMN05326647, study PRJNA326480) | marine metagenome | isolation source: seawater | place: Indian Ocean: North | collected 2010
CTAATTTCGCAAAGTTTTATTTTACCAAACCAATAAATAGATTTTGCACAGCGCTTAACTTTAATGCTATGTATATTAACATGGATGATGGAGTCGGGCAGGAGGACGTTAGATTCTTACTGTCAGAAAAAAAATTGGCATTTATAAAAAGAGAAGACGGCTACTTCAGAGATGCATTTCTAGGAAAGTTCTATGCGCCAATAATGAAGACATGCTTTAAGCTAAAAAAGTCCGCCAAAGAAGACATACTAGCTCAAAAGAACTTTGAAAAAGAGCTAAAGGATAAAGAGAAAGAAGCGCAACAAAAAGCCAAGCTCAAAGCAAAGGAAGAACAGGAACAAGCTAAGCTAAAAGCAAAGGAAGAGAAGCAAAAGCTGGCCATACAAAAGGCTTCCTTAGCGGAAAAAGAGCAACCAAATTTACCAACCGAATCCAAGAAAAGCGAAGAGCCTAAAAAGCGATGGTGGAAACGCTAGTGATGGAAGAAAATATATATGTCCCAAAAGGATGGGGGTACGAACATTGGATTGTAAACAAGAAAGAATACTGCGGTAAGATACTATTCTTTAAAAAAGGAAAGCGATGTAGCTGGCATTACCATAAGTTAAAAGACGAGACCTTTTATATACAATCGGGAAGGTTAGAAGTAACATATGGATGGAATGACAGAAAGACATCTAATTTCATTACCAAGACTGTGCTAGAGGAAGGGGACTCTTTCCATGTCCCAGTTGGTATGAGGCATCAAATGAAAGGCCTAACGGATGTAGTAATGTTCGAGTTTTCTACTCAGCATTTCGACGAGGATTCAATAAGGATTTTAAAGGGAGACTAATGAAGGTACTCTGGATTTCTGATTTTGGATTGCACCATAATAAAGGTGGCGCACAAAGAAGCAATAACTTAATAGTAGAAAAAGGGAAAGAGTTAGGACACGAGATAGTAGAATTTTTCTTTGATAGCAATGAATCTCTACTGCATCCTAACTATGATTTGCTGGTCTCCTCCAATCTAGAAGCAATAAACAGAAAGCCTAATATAATAGAATGGATAAGCTCTCATAATAAGCATGTCAGAGTTGAGCATGATTCTAATAGATACTTAAGTCCAGAGTCTAGAAAAACCTTATTCACAAGCTGCAAGAAAGCTTTCTTCTTATCCTCATTTCATCTAAAAAAATTTCAAGAGTCCTACGGAAGCTATTTTATAAATACAGAAATAGTTCCAGATCCAATAGACTCTAACTGTTTCTATGATAAAAAAGAAAAGAGAGAAGACAAGATACTTTATGTTGGATATATGCATCAGCTAAAAGGTACTAATGAGCTTTTTTCATATGCTATAGAGAATCCAGAAAAAGATTTTGTGGTCGCCGGATGGTCAGATCAACAGCATTTCATACAGAGCTGTAACATGATACCAAACATAGAGTTCATAGGTACGGTTGACTTTGAAGAAATGCCTAATTTGTATAATTCTTATAAAACTTTATTCTATAAGCCTGCTTTTTATGAGCCTTACTGTAGATCGGTAGCGGAGGCTATATGTTGTGGCATGGAAATTATAGGAAATGATATAATAGGATGCTTGCATCATATGAATGAAGTAGGAAGAGACACAATGGTTTCGGAATGTGCTACGGCACCTGAGTTGTTTTGGGAGAAAGTTACATGTCTATAACGGTCATCTTAAACGGATATAGAAGGCCTAAGAACCTTCCTATGCAGATACAGGCAATAAAGAATCAAACTGTAAAGCCAGACAATATATGGCTCTGGATAAATCATCATGAGGATTTTTATGAAGAACCTATTGATTATAATGTTGATAGGATAGTTAAGAACGATCACAACTGGAAATATTTTGGCAGGTTTTCTCTAGCTATGCTTGCGCAAACTGATTTTGTCGCTTTATTTGATGATGATACTATTCCCGGCAATAGATGGTTTGAAAATTGCCTTGAGTCTTACTCTGAAAGAGAAGCTATTATTGGAGGTGTCGGACTACAGCTAAACAGCAAAGAAAACTACATGGATCACGAAAGATTTGGCTGGCCATCTCACAACGAGGAAATAACCGAAGTAGATCTAGTAGGACACGCTTGGTTTATACACAAGACGCATCTGAAATATATATGGGAAGAAGAGCCGTATACTTGGGAGACAGGCGAAGACATTCACTTATCAGCTATGGCACAGCTATATGGAGGAGTGCCAACCATTGTGCCTCCTCACCCACCTCTTGAAAAAGAAAAGTCAAGTTCCCTATACGGATATGAGCTTGGCGTCGATGATAAAACAGAGTCTGTTACTGGCCAGCAACAATTTTTCTCGTTGCGAGATAAGTGTATCCAGCACTATGTTAGCAGAGGATGGAGATTTGTTAGAAGATGATTTTGACAGCTGTCAGTGTGATCATGCAGGGTTCTGTAATGTCTTTCTTAAAGACGTAAGTCAAGAGCTGTGGATGTACTGCCAAGAAAATGAAGAATATAGAAAAGAATTCTTCAGAGCTAGTCAAGGTAGTCGAGACAGAGCAGACGAACTCTCAGATTTTCTTATTGACGCAAAAAAGAAGAAGTCTGCATTCGGCTCGCCTGCTGTGAGATTTTTATTATCAGATGTCTTTAATATTCTTACTCCATTTGTCACAAGAGCCCCAAAACAAATAACAATTAAGGGGCTGGAAAGATCAGGAACTGGCTTTATTTTCAAAAGTCTAGAGTATAATATAATGAGGGACACGGTCTTTCAGGGCACTAAACACGATCTATATCTAGAAGAGGACGCAAATATTGTTTTAGTTGTTCGAAATCCATACTCTTGGTTTGCTAGCTTCAGAGATTTTTGCAACACCAAGTCCACAACTAGAACCAATAAGATAGGAGCAACCATACATGAGGCAATACCTCTTTGGAATGAGTTTTACAGTAAGTATATTAGTTACAAAAACAAAAATGTTTTTATAGTAAAATATGAAGACTTTACGAGGGAGCCTGAAAATTACTTCAATAGAATAGTTGATTTTTTTGACCTCAAAGCATATGACAATTACACTCCTATTTTAGAATATGTAAACAATTATTCTCTTAGAGCTGAGAGTGGAGATGGATTTCCTGACTCAAGAAAAAGTTACTATCTGGATAAGCAATTTTTAGGTGATCTTTCTCACCATGAGATAGAAACTATATCCGGACTTTTGAATAAAAACCTAATAAAAAAATTATCTTACAAATTGGAGTCAGCATGTTATTAATATCCTTTGGCACTAGACCTGAATGGATCAAAATAAAGCCTGTTTTGGATGCTATAGAAGGGAATATACCATATAGAATACTCTTTACAGGTCAACATTCATCTCTAGTAGAAGAGTACCTAGAAGATACTTTTGTAGTCAACAATATTTTAGATGGCGACAACAGGCTTGATTCAATAGTCTGCTCGTTACTGAATAAAGGTCATCTCTTTGACGGAATATCTCATGTCATGGTTCATGGAGATACTACTTCCGCATTTGCGGTTGGCCTAGCAGCCTTTCACAGAAACATACCTGTAATACACTTGGAAGCTGGACTCAGAACATTTGATAGGCAAAACCCATACCCAGAAGAGTTCAACAGAACAGCATTGTCATCATTGGCGTCAATACATTTATGTCCAACTAAAACAGCCAAAGAAAACATTCAGGCAATGGTCGGTTCTGACAGTAAAATATTTGTTACAGGAAATACCGTATTGGACAACTTGGTAGGGCTATCTCCAATAGTAGATGATAAGGTTCTAGTAACTATGCACAGAAGAGAGAACCACCATAATATTCAGCAATGGTTTAGGGCTATAAATGATCTGGCTGTAGAAAATAGAAACCTTGAATTTATCCTACCTCTGCATCCAAACCCAAATGTTTTTAGATACAGGTTTCAACTTAAAGATGTCAAGGTTGTAGATCCTTTATCATATAAGGATTGTTTAGAGCATATAAGAACTTGCAAGACTATTATAACAGATAGCGGTGGCATTCAAGAAGAAGCAGCGTTTCTTAAAAAGAAAGTGATAGTCTGCAGAAAAGTCAGCGAGAGAGCAGAAGGTGTAGGAACTTTCGCTCATATGTGCAAATACCCTAATATGCTAAAACCTATATTTGATGGTATAATTGATAGTAATCAATTTATTATTGATGAGGAGTGTCCATATGGAAATGGAACTGCCTCCCAGCAGATATTGGAGATTCTAAAAGATGAAGTTTGTAGTAACCGGCGGTAGGGGTTTTATAGGTAGTCATTTCGTAGAAGAAGCTCTGTCTTTAGGACATAGTGTATACGACATTGATAAGATGGGCTATGCGTCTTACGAACTTCTGCCTGCTGATAAAGACCCAAACTATAAGCTACAGATCGCTGACATAAGTACGTTGATTCACATCCCTACTTGTGACATGATCGTGAACTTTGCCGCAGAAAGCCATGTGGATAATTCCATAAGGGATTCTAAACCCTTTGTAGACAGTAGCTTGCTTGGCGTTTGGAACTTGCTAGAGCTGGTCAGAGGAAAGCCCTCATACGAAAGGCCTCTTTTCTTTCATATTAGCACAGACGAAGTCTATGGAGATAGAGAGGAAGGTGTGTTTGTAGAAGAAGATGCTCTATCTCCTAGCAACCCATACTCCGCTACTAAGGCTGGGGCTGAGATGTTAGTCAAAGCATATGCTAGAACATATGGTATTGATTATATTATAACACGAAGTAGTAATAACTATGGTCAAAGGCAGTATGAAGAAAAACTGATTCCAAAATGCATCAGCTCTCTTACGCAAGGCAAGAAAATACCGGTTCATGGAGATGGATCATATATCAGAGACTGGACATATGTAAAAGATAATGTATCTGGAATAATGACTATAATTGAAAAGGGAATAAAAAATGAGACATTCAATATTGCTTCAGAAAACTATATGGTAAATTTGGATGTTGTAAAAACAATTATATCTTGGATGGGTAAGGATGAAAGCTCTATCCAATTTGTTCCTAATAGATGGGGTCAGGATGTGAGGTATGCGGTGTCATCTAAGAAGCTAAGAGATCTTGGTTGGACTCCTGAGCATCAAGACGGTTTATATAAGTGGTTCTAGTTTATGAAAAATTTTAAAGAAGAATTTTTTAAATTACTTATGATGGTTCAGTCAAGGGAGCCTTTTGCTTTTGCTAGATTCTCAGACGGGGAAGTTTCTGTATTAAAAAATAAGCACCTAGTCCTAGCAGAAAATTATTTTATTCAAGAAGATGTTTATGGTGCTAGTCCTGTCAAGGCTCCAATTCCATATATGGAAGAGGAGAGAAAAGAATTTGACCCTGCGAAGCACAGCCTATATCATGAAAAGTTAGTAGAGGCTTTTAAATTTAGAAAACATAATTACTTTAAAGGAATTCCCGGAACGAACGAGTGGGGAAGGGAAGCTTTTGACTTCTGTATAAATTTATACGGACAGGAAGACCATGAGCATCTTAGCTTCTCTAACGCAATGATAAATGGTAATTATGAACTTTTTATAACCGCGATGGTTCCGGAGTTTAAAGACAGGAGTATAATATTAGTATGCAATGAGAATGCAACGCTTGATGGCCTACCATTTGAGGTAAAAAAAGACTTCAGAATTGGTTCTAATTGCATGGTGAATGACTATGGTCTGATAGAAGAGATGAAGGACTATGTTTCTAAGAACAACATAAAGGATCATATCTTCTTATTTTCTGCGGCTACATTAAGTAACTTTTTGATTTACGAACTTTATAAAGAATTTGATAACAACCAGTATATAGATATAGGTTCCTCCCTCTCTCCGCTTCTTGGTTTGCAAGGCTGGCGTGGCACTAGAGTTTACTTAAGGTGCTATTGGGATGGGGAGAATAATCCTATTATAAGACAGGAGGACTCATGGGGCTAGAACTAGTAGAATGTGAAAGAAAGTATTGGGACTTCATACTTGAGTTGAGAAACTCTTTGAGAGAAGGTTTCATACAACAAGACACTATAAAGCTTATAGATCACTATAGATATATGGAGACATACTCGTGTGATTACTATGTGGCCTTAGAAGACGGGACTCCTGTAGGATGGGTTGGAGAAATAAATAAAGACATAAGGGTAGCTACCCATCCAGATCACCAAAAGAAAGGCGTAGCAAAATTCATGATAAATGAGTTAATGAAGCTGAAGCCAAACTCATACGCTAAAGTCAAGTTAGATAATAATGCTAGTGTAAAGCTATTTGAATCTTGCGGTTTTAAGAAGAAGTATTTTTTAATGGAGAGAGAAGATGCTTAGAAATCCTTTTGAAATAGTTAGATGGTTTGAAGAAGAGATAGCTCACTACACTGGTGCTCCATATGCAATAGCCACAAACAGTTGCACAAACGCTATCTTTCTAGCCTGCAAGCACTTAGGCGTCAATAATAATGAGGTTACAATACCTAAAAGAACCTATCTGTCTGTTCCTCAATCTATTATGCAAGCTGGAGGTAAACTAAAGTTTGCCGACGTTGATTGGAAGGGTATCTATCAGCTAAAACCGTTTCCAATATATGATTCAGCAAAAAGACTGACTTCTGATATGTATATTCCGGGATCTTTAATGTGTCTGTCCTTTCACCATAAGAAGCCTCTGAAAATAGGCAAAGGGGGAATGATACTTACTGACAGTAAAGAAGCTGTTGAGCATATAAAAAGAATGAGGTACGAAGGTAGGGCAGAAAATATTTGCTATCATGAAGATGTCATAGCCGAACAAGGATGGAATATGTATATGACCCCAGAGCAGGCCGCACGAGGTTTAATTCTTCTAAGTGACTATCCTAAAAATGCCGAAGACCAAATAGAGAATCCGCCCTACAGGGATCTTACCGAATTTAGGATGTTCCAATGAGCTCACTCGCCTTACTAGTAGACACTAACTCAAGGTACTCTGATGTCTGGCCACCATATTTTGGGAGACTGGATAAGTTTTTCACCCCTGAATCCTTAACAAAGTATGTATGTGTTGATAATGAGTTTGAAAACCAAGACCACACAGTGGGGACAATTCCAGATTCATTTATAAAACTTCTTTATGATGACAATGATACATATAGAAATCAATTATTATCTTGCTTAGAAAAAATACAGGAAGAATACATCCTATATACAAGTGAAGACTATATTCTTTTTGATTTTGTAGATAAAGAAAAGTTAAGCTATATAATTGATGCTTTAGATAACTCTGAGTATAGTTTTGTCAAACTAACAAAAGGGCCAGAAAGTGTATCAAGAGACGAATACTACGAGAAGCTATTTGTAATTGACCCATCTAGCGATAATTTCTTTGCACAGCAAGCTAGCGTGTGGAGAACAAAAGATTTTAAAAAAATATTTGAAGAATCACCATCGACTAATGGTAGAATGCAGCAGGAGCCGGGAGGTTCACAGGTATGCAGGAGAATAGGGATTACGAAAGGATGGCAATACCATGACTCAGAGAAAAAGCGTGGGCTATTTCACTACGATTCAAGTGTCTTTCCACATATAGCCACGGCTGTTGTAAAAGGAAAGTGGAACATTTTAGAGTACTTCTCAGAGCTAATGGAGTTATTTGAAGAGTACAGCATAGATATGAGTATTAGAGGGACTAACGCATGAGAGTTGTGGGCAACTGGAGGGACGATGCTACATGGGGAGTAGTCACATACATACATGAAACACTAGACAAGCTAGGAGATGACTCATTTGAATCTGTTCTTATGAATGGCTGTGCATGGATATATCACGATGATATTAAAATGCCCTATCAAAGTTTCGATAGAAAATGTTTACTTGCTCTTTGGAGCCCATGTGAATTTACTAGTAGAAAAGATTATTTTCACTTTGAGCACTATGACTTTTTTACAGAAGTCTATTGTGTGTGCCCCTTTACTTGTAAGTTTATGAATGAGCATTTTGGATACGAGAAATTCAAATACATTCCTTATCCGTTCACAAATTATTCTGTTAAGGAATTTGGGGATTATGATGCAGACTGTTCTTGGATGGGATCTATTCATGGGCAAGACCATATATCTGCAATAGAAGTCATATCTAAGTTTGACTATAAGTTCTTAACGTCTCAGTTAAACACATGGATGAGACATCCATACGAGTTCGACAAATGCACTCATATTAATCTTCCCTCTGAAGATAAGCTAGTAGAGCTTAGCAAGTGCAGGTCTTCACTAAGCTTCAATATGATTTACATGAGCCCAGCATCTGTTTATAATGGCGAGCAGTTTAATGTCTTTAATCACTTTGAAGATGGGATAATGCCTCAATTCAAAGTCAGAACCCATGAGATAACTTCTTCTAAATCTTTAATGATAGTTAAGAAAGATCCTTGGAACTTAGTTGAAGATTTCTACGTACCTGAAAAAGAATTTATATATTTTGAATCTTTTGATGAGTTACAGGATATAATTAAGGATATAAGAGATAACTTTCAAAAATATGAGGGTATAATTGAAAGAGCTTATGAGAAGAGCAAAAGCTACACAGTAGAGAAAATTTTTAAATATATTGAAAGTCAGGATGACTCTCTAATAACTTGGAGCAACAAGCATGTATAACGGAAAAAATATTTTAGTGACCGGCGGGACAGGCCTAGTTGGTCGAGAATTAGTAGAGCTTCTTGTAAAAGAAGGGGCGAATGTAACTTCAGCATCGTTGGATAATAATAATTTTGATGACGATTGGAATGTAGAGTATATAAATACAGACCTACGAGTTCTTAAAAATGCCATGGAAGCATGTGAAGGAAAGGACTTTGTCTTTCATATTGCTGGAATCAAGGGATCTCCTGTAATAACAAAGACCAAGCAATACACTTTCTTTACGAGTATACTGCAATTAAATACAAGTATGATAGCAGCTATGTACACCTCTGATATGGGAGGAGGCATCTACACTAGTACAGTTGGGACTTATGGGCAGTCTGAGATCTTTAGAGAAAGTGAGCTATGGGATAAGAACCCTTCTCCAAACGATTGGTTTGCAGGATGGGCAAAACGGATGGGAGAAGTACAGATAGATGCTTATCAGCAGCAGTATGGAGACCAGAGTATCTCTATAATGAAGCCTGTTAACATTTACGGGAAGTATGATAACTTTAATCTTGCAACCTCTACCCTCGTTCCTTCTTTAGTCAGAAAGGTCGTAGAGGCAAGGGATAGTGTTGAAATCTGGGGAGACGGCTCCGCAGGAAGAGATATAATTCATGCAAGGGACGTAGCTAGGGCTGCAATGTTTCTTGTAGAAAATAAGATTACTGAGCCGGTGAATGTAGGAAATGGAAAGTGTGTCACTGTAAAAGAGCTGATAGAGACCTTGGTGAAAGTTTCTGGGAAAGATTTAGAAATAACCCACGACATGTCTAAGCCGAAGGGAGACTCCTTTAGAGTGGCAGATGTTTCTAGATTGAGAGGACATGGATTTGAGTCTACTGTTTCTCTAGAAGAAGGACTAAAAGAAACATTTGATTGGTTCATCGCAAATAATCCTTATGAAGGTAGGCATGATCCATTTTTAAAAGCAGACTACACTAACTTAATAGGCGTATAAAATGAAAATACAAAAAGAATATATCAATGATTTCTTTGATAACCTTTGTAAAAGTAGCATTGCCAATAGCCCAACTGCTAAGATTGACATTGCTATGATGCTAATGGAGGCTAGAGGTAAATATCTTTTAGATAGAACAGATGGATATACAGATCTTTTTATAGATCCTAATGTAGATATTGTAAATAGTAATCCTCAAATTATACAGCAAGTATATGAAGAGATATACGAATTCCTATGTTTGCTTGTTAAGAATAATGTACGCAATATGCTTCAAATTGGGCTAGGCCATTTTGGCGCAACACATTTTGTATTAAGCTTATTAATGGAAAAAATATGTACTATAGAGTATGATGATTTACATATACAAAGATATTCTGATGAAATAAATAACCAAAAAGAGACTCTAATCTGTGGAGATTCAACATCTGATAGTATAATAAAACAGGCAGAAGAGTTAGGCCCTTTTGATTGCGTGTTTATAGATGGAAACCATTCCTATGAGTATGTAAAAATGGACTTAGAAAACTATGCACCTTTAGTAAAGAAAGGTGGGATTGTAGCCTTACATGATGCAAACTTTGAGGGAGAAAGATACGGGACTCCTCGTGTTATCAGAGAAGAGAATCATAACTGGAAGAGCATATCGCATTCCAAAGAGGTAGGAATAGCTTATTTTATAAAGGTTTAAAAATGAAAAAGACAATGCTAGTATGCGGAGCCAATGGCTTCATAGGAAGAAATGCCTTAGAATATTTCAAAGACTCTTACGATATTACCGCAGTTTTATTTAGTTCTTCTGAACCTGACTATGGAAAGATAGAAGGCGTAGAATATGTAGTAGCAGATCTAAGGATTGAAGAAGAGGTAAAGAACCTTTTCGAAAGTCAGCACTATGACGTAGTATTACAGACTGCAGCTACAACAACTGGTTCTAAGGATGTAGTAGAAAGACCATATATACATGTAACGGATAATGCGGTCATGAACTCTTGGATTTTTAGAGAGGCTACTCTTAATGATGTAGGGCATCTCCTATTTCCTAGTTGCACAGTTATGTATCAGCCAAAAGATGAGCCCCAGTCTGAAGACAGCTGGAGCGCCGATGAAGAAATATATCATAACTATTTTGGCGTAGGAAATATGAAAGTCTTCAGCGAAAAGATGTGTGACTTCTACTCTAGAATAGGCAATACAAAATTCACAGCTTTTAGACATTCAAATGTTTATGGCCCATATGATAAATTTGATTTAGACAAATGCCATGTAGTTCCGGCCTTTGTGAACAAAGTTACAAATGCTGAAGATGAGTTTGAAATATGGGGAACGGGCAAAGCATCTAGAGATGTCATCTATATTGATGATCTTATTGAGTTTATTGATAGTTGTATTAATAATCAAGAGTCTAAGTATGAACTGTTCAATTGCGGTGCTGGTCAGGCATTCTCTATACTTATGCTAGCCGAAACAATTATGAATTTACAAGACAAAGATTTGAATGTGAAGTTTGATACAACCAAACCAGACATTCCAACAACGGTAATACTTGACTGTACTAAAGCTAAAGACAAGCTAGGCTGGACTCCTAAGACATCTTTAGAGTCTGGTCTTAAAAAGACATGCGATTGGTATGAAAATAATTACTTGGGCAGCGCTTGCCAATGACCCTGTATGCAAAAAATCTAACTACCTACAAGGATTGCCGAGGAGAAGTATACCCATGCTACAAGAATGGCGATTACGAAATAGAGTTTGTTGAGGACAGATTTTCCAGATCTACTAAGGGCACAATCAGAGGTTTTCACGGAGACAGCAAAACTTGGAAGCTATTCACTTGCATATATGGCTCTCTAAAGTTGGTGTTTTGGGATATAAAAAAGTCTATGAAAAAAGAATTGTTATTGAGTGATGATAACAAATTGCAGGTGCTGGCACCTCCTTATTATCTGAACGCTCATGAATGCTTGAGTGATGAGTGCATCCTGTACTATAAATGGAGTGAGCCGTATTCTGGGCCAGAGAATCAATGGACTGTGAGCTATAACGATCAGACAATAAGTGCCAATTGGGAAACTGAGTCCCCGATACTATCTAAAAGAGACAAAGAAGCAGGCAGCTTAAAAGAGCTAATAATATGAAAGAACATTTGTTAGAAGATATTGATACCGTAGTCTGCTTCAGGGTAATATCTGATGACGTAGATCCAGTCTGGGACAACCTAGCTGCTATAGAAGGCAATTCCTTTCATGGAGTAAATTCTAATCAGCAAGGAAGATATACGCTTAACTCTGAAATGAGTTTTTATCTAGACATGCCAGAAATTTGTAAAAGATATAATGTCAATTACAAGAGTATAGAGCTGCGCAATGGTTTTCATCTTCATCAAGTATATAGCAACACCATAAGCAAGCTCGGAAGGGTACTATATATTATTGAGCCTTGGGTTTTATATGCAGGTTACGTTACGCTATTAGACTTGAAGCTTTTAGATCCGGAATGTAAAATTGCTTGTGTCGCATGGGATGACTTCTACTATCTAAACAACATGTTTTCTCATGAGTTTTCTATAGAAAATATAGAGCTGGCTGATTTATATATGACGAATGAGCCTAGAAAAGTAAATATGCTAAGGGAATCCTTCGGTGTCAATGCTCAGTTCTATATATCTACCCCATGTAAAAAGATGCTGGAAATCTGCGAACAAAGAATTGTTGAAAACTCTAAAGACTCCGCAGAACATATTGAGAGGTCTATAGAAATAGGTGCCTTCATGACATTTAGAAGTGGCAATACATATAGGTCGAGATTAAAAAGATATCTGAACAGAACGTTTGATAATACCCTATTAGGTACGTCAGACACGCAACACCTAGCGAATAAAAATATCATGCAAACTTTATCCGACTATCTGTCTATTAAAACACATTTAGGAAACACTTCCTCTGCTTGGGCCGGAGATGAAGATATGCGTAAGTCGGAGTATTGGCATAGATGCGGAAACCCTAACTGCTCAAGGCCTAGATGTAATAGTAGCAGAATTAGAATGCCCTTCTTCTATCAGGAGCACAAGTTGAAAACACACTTAGAAAGATGTATGAAGGGAGTAAAAGATTTTTTAGCTCCCCTAATGGGATCTATTTTAATATATGATGATTTCTACTTCAATAAAATATTTTTTAAGGATGTCTTTCCAATGTACGAATACGATAATGTAGAGACAATAAAAACAGTTTACGATGAAGTTACTAAAGACGAACATACAATAAGTAACATTCTATCTAGACAAGTGAGCTGGATTAAGAAGCATTCATTCTTCAATCAGTTCATAATAATTTTAGACAATCAGGCAGGTTGCTTTGAAGAGGAATTAGTAAATGCTTAAAGAATTTGAAAATGAAATAGCAGAACTGTATGAAAGTGGTGCAATAAAAGCC
>MDSZ01021361.1_pt1 | contig 13047 bp, 10 predicted proteins | sample 811201 | NCBI WGS metagenome assembly MDSZ01 (sample SAMN05326647, study PRJNA326480) | marine metagenome | isolation source: seawater | place: Indian Ocean: North | collected 2010
AGCGCGAGTTTGATCGAGCTTTTGCCGAGCTGCCTATTGAGCTCTTCCAGGAAGGAGGGCCGCACGAAGGTAAAGACCTGAGCAGCGCAGCTGTGCGTGAAGACTGTCTTCGCGAAGCTGGTTTTGAAAGCCAAATGCCCCAGGTCGACGGATCCACGGGACTCGATGACCTCATGTTCTTGTCAACACGGGAGGGACTCTATGACGCTAAGATGGCGCGCCGGCGACGAGCTGCTTCAGCGAAGCGCGTTGAGTCATGGGTTGAAAGCCAAAGCGATTGGGCAGGCTTCAGTGGAGAAAAGGTCACAAGTTTCAAGCAGCCAGGAGCTGCGCCAGGAGCTGCGCCAGGCAACGAGCCAGGTGAGCTGCCGGAGGGAGTGATTGCAGTTGGACCGCGCGGCGGTTTAATCACGGGATATAAGAATGGTGATAAAACCAAGCCGATATACCAGAGACAAGGAGCAAAGCCGGCTGCAGCGCCTGCTCAAACTGCTCAACCTTCAGACCAACAAAGCGAGGACTCGATGAATAGACCAGATGACAGCTTTAACCCTGTGCAGCGCGTTGTACCCACTTCACAACTTCAGCCAGACACTCAATCAATCAATAAGACTCTCGCCTTAGCGTCTAGCTTCGCACAGAGTGTAATCAAGCGTCCTGTTAGCGAGGGTGTGATCATCAAGTCTAAGACTGATGAGTTAGAGGGCAAGCTCGATGACGCTTACGAGCAAATCGTGCGCGTTCGCAATCACATGGAACCTCATCACACAGCTATGCACAATCAAGCCATTCATCGCTTGAGAGAGGCTCATGCGAACCTCAACGAGCGCATGGTCGAAAACGCATGCGAGTTTGCGACTCACTTCATCTCTATCGTTGTTCAAGAGCACAAGATGGCGAGCGAAGAGCTTGCAGAGTGCTACGACGATGACGGCAAGAAGAAGAAGACAAAGAAGAGCTTCACCCTTACTATCGGCGAAACAGGCCGACTCTTCACTCCGGAGAAGATAGAGAAAGCCGTAGAGCAGAGACTGCAGCGCCAGGCACTTGGTCTTATCCAGGATCACAACGCAATCTGCGAGCCTCGCCATGAGGTTGACCTTGACCTCGCAGTCGCTGAGATTGCAAAGAGTGGCCACGGCGCGCGCCGGCGCGCTCTCGCAATGATTGAGATTGCAAAGAGTCGTATCTTTGATCTCGGTGGCTCTGCCGAAGATGATCTTGAGTCGATCTTAGAGCTCGTCAAAGGCACTCGATCAAACAAAGAGGCTGAAGACCTTGATGTAGATGATGATGACTTTGAAGATGATCAAGAGCAGATTATCGAAGAGCTTGAGGAAGGTCTCTCGTCTGACGATGACGAAGACGATGACGAAGACGAAGAAGAGGAGGATTAATATGTCCAAATCATTCTCCGTGCCACAGGCTGTACGCAACGCAGCCAAGCGTGGTCTTGAGCTGCGCAAGAAGCACAAGCGCGGCGGCTTCGACAACAAGCAGGCAAAGCAATCCGGTGTTGGTTCCGGTGTGCAGCGTGCTAGTGACCTGGTGTCAGGTTCAGTCTCTTATAAAACAGTCAAACGTATGAAGAGCTTCTTTGCTCGCCACAGCGCATACAAGAAACACCATGATGATCGCTCAAGCGCCGCTTATATCAGTTGGCAGCTTTGGGGTGGCAACGCAGGTGAGCGATGGGCTAATCGTATTGTTAGAGAAGAAGAAGCGCGCAGAGAGCGCGAGAAGAAGAGCGTCAGAAAAGCTCTTGAGTCCTTTATCGCCCTAGGAGAAGACAATGACTTGGACAGATGACATAGCGAAAGTGCTGCTACAGGTTGGCGGCGCACTTCAAAAGTCGGAAACGACGATAGAACAACCCAAAGATGACGGCAAAGGTATGCTCTTTGATCCGTTCAGCTATTGGGGAGCAGAGAGCTACGGCGGCGCATACAGGGATCGACCTTCACAGATGAGCTTTGAGTCGCTGCGCTCGATGAGTTATATCCCGCTTGTTAGCGCAATCTTGCAGGTACGCTGCACTCAGGTAGCTTCATTCAGTCGGCCTAGCGAGCAGGAAAACTATCCAGGCTTTAAGATCAAAATGCGTGACTCAAAGCGCGCGCCATCTCGAGCTGCGATCAAGCGCATGGCTGAGTTGCAGCGGTTTATGCTATCAACGGGTACTTACGATGATCCTCGAGTTAACCTGCTGCGCGATGACTTCTCGACATTCTTAAAGAAGATTGTAAGAGACAGCCTGGTGTATGATCAGATGTGTTTCCAGGTGTTGAGGAATGGTAAAGATGAGCCGGCTGCTTTTCAAGCGATGTCAGGCTACAGTATGCGCTTGGCGCACAACGGCGATCACGACGGCGGTTTCTTCTACAACCCAGAGAAGCCATACGCTGTTCAGACATTTGAAGGCCAAGTTATCGCTGAGTTTTACTCAGATGAGTTGTGCTTCGGTGTTCGTAATCCGCGCTCTGATCTTGAGGTGGGCGGTTATGGCTTTAGTGAGTTAGAGATGTTAATCCACACTCTAACCGGCTATCTCTACGCTGTTCAGTACAATCAAAAGTTCTTCTCTCAAGGCATGGGCGTTAAGGGAATGCTCAACTTCAAAGGCACGATCCCTGAGCGACAAATGAGAGCGTTCAAGCGCGAGTTCTCTCAGATGGTGACGGGAGTCACAAATGCCTGGCGCACACCGATCACGAACGCTGATGACATTCAGTGGATCAATCTTCACAGCAGCAATCGAGAGATGGAGTACAGCCAATGGTTAGACTTCTTGATTAAGGTTGCCTGCTCAATCTACATGATCGATCCGGCTGAGATAAACTTCGTCTACGGGAACGCAGGCCAGGCGAGCGCAATGGGTACAGCGTCGAGCTTAGAAAAGGTCACGGAGTCCAAGGATCGTGGTCTTGTTCCGCTCGTCTTGAGGACGTTTGATTATCTCAACAAGTACATCGTGCAGCCGCTTGATCCGGACTTTGAGATTGTTGCGATGGGTATCAGCTCAAAGACTCCTGAAGAGCGACGCAAGCAGCAAGAGACTGAAAGCCGGTTCCTTAAGACAGTTGATGAGCTGCGAGCAGAGGAAGACTTGCCACCGCTGCCTGATCGAAAAGGCGAGGTCATCTTGAACAGCTCATGGTTGCAATGGGCGCAAGTCCAGGAGGCTAACAAGCCAGATGAGGCCGAAGAGGGAGATGTAAAAGTTGATGAGCAATCACCGCGCGAGTTCGACTTTAATGACTTCCTTGGCAGCGGCGAGAGCGAGCAAGATCAAGCGGAAATGCCCGCTGCACCGGAGCAGCTCGAGCAGCAACCTGAGCTCAACGAAGAAGATGATGAGCAGAAAGTTGATGACAATCAGGCTGATCTGGACCTAAACTCACTATTCAACCAGGAGGGATAGAACATGGCGATTGAGCTATACAGAAAGCGCACACTGACTGCTAACGAAGATAGGTTCAACGGACCAAGACTATTGGCCGTAGAGAATGAGACACGCTCCAAAGCAATGCAGGAGTGCTATAATAGCGTTGTTCAAGTCAACGCGCAGCAAGAGCTTCTTCTGCCTACTGCAGCAACCAACCTTGGTACTATTCGATATATCTATATTGAGGTCACGGACCCTGTGACACTCAAGATTGACGCTAACACTCTTCAGATTGAGCCTCTCGTCGCTAACGGGCTTGCGATCTTTGAGGCAGACGTAAACTGCACAGCAGTAAGTCTGATCAATCTGAGTACGCTTAACATTCGCGCTCATGTGTTCATCGCAGGAGACACCGCTTAAGCGTAGGTAGGAAGCCCAAAGACGCGCGCATGCGTGCATGCGTGTATGTATTATATATAGGCTTTTGTGAAAGTCTAACTAAAACAAGCACTTAGCTTGCCTGTGTAGCTGTCTCTAAACGAATGTGAAGAGGCTTGTGTGATTGTCTTTACAGATCATGCGGTTACAAGGGAAGTCAACAAAAGAGGAAACATGGATCTAAACAAAACAATCAATCATCTCAGTGGCTTATACGACAGGCCGTTCAAGTTGAGCAAGAGCTTCATCTCAAAGTACAAAGACAAAGAGCCAAAGTGGGGGCCTGTAGGGTGGGTGACATTCTCAAGAACCTACGCTCGCAAGTTGCCGAACGGACAACTCGAGGCTTATTGGCAGACTGTTCAGCGCGTTGTTGAGGGCGCTTTCAGTATCTTGAAGTGGCACTTTAGCTTGAGCGAAGCTGAAGCATGGACCGATGAGGAGCTCGAAGTAGAAGCAGAGCGCATGTATGAGCGTATCTTCGAGTTTAAGTTTACACCATCAGGACGCGGCTTTTGGGTTATGGGTTCAGAGGTGTTGTGTCATCGAGGTGGAGCAGCGCTCAACAACTGTGCGTTCGTATCAACTAAGGACATCGATCAAGACTTTAGCAGGCCGTTCACATTCCTCATGGACTCATCAATGCTTGGTGTCGGTGTTGGTATTGACACGCGCGGAGCTAACAAGATCACGGTGAAAGCACCTAAGCTCCTAGACGGCACATTCACTGTCAGCGACAGCCGCGAAGGTTGGGTTGCGCTCATCGAGCATATCTTGCGTGGCTACGCAGGCGAAGCGCGCTGCAAGGAGATTGATTACTCATTGGTTCGGCCTGCCGGCGAGCCGCTTAAAATCTTCGGTGGTACTGCGTCTGGACCTGGGCCATTAATCGAGCTAGTCGAAGAGCTTGACTTGCTGCTTGAACCGCTCATCGGTGAGCGCATTACCAGCGCAGCTATCGGCAGCATTGCTAATCTCATTGGTCGCTGCGTAGTAGCAGGCGGTATTCGACGCACCGCTGAGATGTTACTCGGCTTCGCAGATGACGAAGAGTTTGTTAACCTCAAGGATCCTGCTGAGTTAAATGCGCTCTTCACAGAGATGAGCCAGGCTGAGACAGATGAGGAGCGCGCTGCGATCCAGGCTAAGATTGATAGGCACCCGATCGTCCATCATCGTTGGGCGAGCAACAACACAATCTACTACAATCGAGGTGATGACCTATCGCTGCTCGCAGACCTCAACACTCGAGCAATAAACATCGGTGCGTTTTGGTTAGATAACGCTCAAGATTATGGGCGAATGATTGATGAGCCAGACAACGCAGATAGACTTGCGCTTGGTACTAATCCGTGCGGTGAGCAGGTGCTTGAGAGCTTTGAGCTGTGCAATCTCGTTGAGAGCTTCCCGGCTAACCACGACTCACCCGAAGACTATGAAGTCACACTACGCAGCGCGTTCCTGTATGGGAAAATCGTCACATTGATCCCTACGGGCTTTCCAGAGACGAATGAGGTCATCACACGCAATCGACGCATTGGAGTGTCTCAGAGCGGTATTGTGACCGCTATGGATAAGTTTGGAAGAGAAGAGTACCTGCAAGATTACTGTGATCGCCAATACAAGGCGCTCAAGCAGTACGATGTCGAGCTCAGCGAGCGCCTTGACATCTCAAAGTCAGTAAGGATCACATCGGTTAAGCCATCAGGCACAGTAAGCCTGCTCGCCGGCGCGACTCCAGGTATTCACTATCCTCACGCGCCGTTCTATATTCGGAACATCAGAATGAATGTAAACTCTCCACTACTAGGCCTATGTGAGCAAGCAGGGTATGGTATTGAAGATGATCTGCGCGCTCCAAACACAAAAGTTGTAAGTTTTCCGATCAGTGAAGATGTATCACTTGGGAAGTCAGATGTGACTGCTCGTATGCAGTTTGAAAACTGCGTCGATCTTCAGACGTGGTGGGCTGATAATGCAGTGTCCATCACCATTACGTTCCGTGAAGAAGAGGCTGAAGAGCTTGACGGATTGATCAAAGAGTTTGCCCCAAAACTCAAAGCGATTAGTCTTTTACCGCACATGGATGACCGCTCAATGCCCCAAGCCCCATACATCAGTATTGATGAGTCGGCCTTTGTGGTGTTATCATCTAAGGTAAAAATGGCTTTAACCTCTAACGGCACCAAAGAGCTCGATCTTGAGCACGAAGTGACGGAGAAGTTCTGCGACGGAGACACCTGCGTTATATGAGTTATATATCTGTCATCATCACCGCATTAGTTGCGTTCATCATCGGCCTACTTAAAGGGCGGCGCACATCAACTGATCAAGTTGACGAGCACATCGAGCGCAAGATCGACGCACTCGACGTGATGTTTGAAGAAGATGAGGCAGAGGACTTAGCAGAGGTACTTGAAGACGCGCGCGAAGACGCGGAGGAGATCGACTCGATGAACCTGGAGGAGCAAGCTGACGAACTAGCTGCTCTTCTCGGAGCAGACAAATGAGAAGCCTAACTGCGCTAATCTTATGTGTCAGCATTGCGCTACCTGGCCGCGTCACAGCAGAGCCAAAGGAAGAGCTGCCGACCTTTATAGCTTCGACTGTTCGCGTCACAGCGAAGCCAAAAGAGGTGCCTATGGATGATCTTCCACCGTTTGTTGATCCGCTCGAGCTGTCCGGTGCAGATAAGCTGCCTGTCGGCAAAACCACCGTTGATAAGGAGAAAGGCTTGATCTGTTATGACAAACTCATGCACAAGCGCCTACTCCTAACCTTAAAGAGCATTGAGCCTGCCTCTGACTTGCGAGCAGCAAACGCATATCGAGCAGGCTATCTTGCAGGCTATCAGTCTGGAGCCAATGAGGTTAAGACTGTAACTCAAAAGCCATCTATCACTAACACAATCTTTTGGCTCGTTATCGGGTCTGCGTCGTCGATTATACTTATGGAGCTAGTCAAATGAGCGCACCTAACATCGTGTCCTGGGATCGAGCCCGCGACATTCTAACAATCCTAGTTATACCTGCTCTCGTTTGGGTTGGCAATGTTTCGACAAACCTCGAGGTTTTGTCGCAGCGTGTTGCTGTAGTCGAGAAGTCTGTCGAGAAAGTAGAGACAGGACTAGAAGCGCAGCGTCAACGAAGTATCGAAACCAACGAGCGATTAGCGCGCGTTGAGACTAAAATCGAAGGCCTCACGGAGCGTATAGATGAGATCAAAACTATGTTACAGCAGCTGGTCCGTCCTTAAGTTGACGGCGCTCATCGCAATCTTCGTTGCGTTAATCGTTTCAGCAATGAGCATGACGAGGAAGAAGAGCATTCAGTATGATGATCCGCCTGGTCATCAAAGAACAATAAAGATGCTAGAGCCAATCATCGAGCCTCTTCCCGGCGAGCGCAGCAGAGACATCGCAAGCGTTGAGGCTGCTGTGCTCTCAAGTGACGCTACAGGCGACGCTGTGATTGATGATCCAACCGGTGATCTCATCAACGACGAGCCGTGCGAAGAAGCTAATGACCACAAGCCTAAGCTCGATCATATTGAGAGTGATCTCGAGAAGATGGATAGAGACCTTAAGACTATTCGTCAACAAACTCATATACTTTTCACAAGAAGCCAGCGCATGAGACAGCGACAAAGAGGTGCCCAATGAAAGTCATCGCTATCGGCCCCAGAGGCGGTAAGATCATCGGTTATAAAGGTGGTCAACCTATCTATCTCAACGAAGAAGAGCAAGGCAGCTCAGGCAAAGTCCAAGCGCCTGCTGTACTAAAAGAAGATGGTTTGATCCAGCCGTTCTCCTCTCCAGGTGTAGCGCCTGATATGGGTTACGGGTTTTCAGAAGATGATCCGGTCTTTGAGAGCAATCCAACACCGGTCAAGATCGGCTTCGGCGAAAAGGGCATGTCTTGGTCTGCTCGCATGGAGTATTGGTATGGGCGCGGCTGGAACAAAGAGACTTACTTAGAGTTCCTTATCAACGCTTATGGCGACTTTAATAACTTGACCTTTGATAGCGTTGAGTATGACGCTGATAATCCCGACAATAACATCATCAACACAGGCAATCCTGCTCAACCTCAGATCAAGTTAGAAGAGGGGCAGCGTTGGAACACCAACCTCTACGAGGGTAAGTTTGGCCTAGTCGGTAAAGACGGTGAGCTCATCAGCGAGCCACCTCTTCATGCAAAGTACGTCAAGCCACCACAGAAGAAGTCAAAGTATTTCTACAAGTTTGACAAGCTCTCAACTGACGCGGGTCAAGGTGCGTTCAACGTCATCGATAAGACCAAGGCCTCGTCTTTGATGGGTGTAGACCTCACATTCTCAAGCGGCTACGATAAAGTCACTGAGTTTGACGCAGATAACGATAACATCGTGACAACGCGCATTCCTGTGAATGAGTTCACTGATGAGCGTCTTATGTTCGTCAGTGGCAAAGATAACACAGAGACCGCGCTCATCGGTGTAGGTCGAAGCCTTATTGACATACTGTCGCAGACTCTTGCTAGTCGCCCTCAAGAGGGATCAGTGCTTCTTGGCGACAAAGACAAGAAGACTCTTGAGACTCTTATCCACCTGCCAAAGGCTAAAGGCGCAAACGCAAAAGCTCTCAACGGAGATGACAGCGCAGCGCAAGTTATTAAGATTAATGAGTTTCTTGAAAGTCTTGGTGGCTTTCCTGCAGAGCGCGCGAGTATGATTGCTTCAATCATCGAAGAGCGAATGATGCACAGAGCTATCGGTACTGATCTAAGCCGATCTAAGTCATTCTTCTTTGATCACGGTGCCACTGACACATCAAGCCTAACGCTTGGACCTGCGTTTCAAAATGATCTGTTCAGCAGCGAGGTAAAAGACCTCGCCTCGATGAACACAACAACGGACCCTGTGTTAACAGCCCTCTTTGAATATATTCAAAAGGCTGACGCGCAGCTCGGCGCTGCAATCCAGGCGCGCTTCGCAACTCTTGCAGCCAAATACGCTCAATCAGCAGGTGCGCTTGTTAGTGCGACAGCTGCTATGCGCGAAGCGGTTAAGAGCGTCGCGACTCCTCTATCGAGAGTCATGGTCGACTTTGGAGCTAACTCAAGCTCTGCATTAATCAAGACAGCTTCGCTACATAGCGACATCTTAGACTTCGCGAAGATGAGCTTACAAGGCGTTGTCCAGGAGGTGTCTCTCGAGCCGCAGCTCAAGCCAGGCGACGAAGCTCAACCTGGACCCGCTGCTACAGTGCCAGAGAGCGAAGCGCCTGCTGAGACTCCTGAAGCAAAGCCTAACGCTCCGGCAGCTGATTGGTCGCAGTTCTCAAAGGATATGCTCAAGAACGCAACCGAAGCTCAACCGCTGCGCGACTCAACCGCCGGTGGTTTTGTTGTGACCACAGGAGATCACAGAGTCGTAGTCAAGAACAGCAAAGCTGCTTCGACTGAGGCCTCAGCTAACTTCCTAATGAATAGTCTCGTCGGCGATGAGCACTGTCCACCGGCTATCGTATTCAAAGGCGCGCCCGAGATTAAGGGCGCAGATACGAGTATACTTAGCTCAGGTATCATCACTCCGTTCATTCCGAACACAGGCTCGATACCAAAGATCGGCTCGCAGATCGAAGCCGTGCTTAATGAAGATCAAAAGGCTCAACTCGTTGGGCTTGGTATCGCTTCTTGGGTACTTGGCGACGCTGACGCACACGGTGGAAACTACATCATCACTGAGAACGGCAATCTCGCTCGAGTTGACCTCGGTCAAGCCAACTTCATATATGAGCATATTGATAAAGAGGCGAGCTACAACGTAAGTCCAAACAGCAACGAGATTGCGCTCAACGCACTCTTGCGCTACTACGCAGGTGATCACGCTGCTGAAGCTCCAGAGACTCAGATCAACTTCAATCACCCGTTCATTCTTGATACGCTTCAAAAGATCGAGACTCACGACTTCGCCGGATCACCGCTTGGGGCTAAGGCTAAAAGCCGGGCTAAGAAAGCGCGCGCTCACTTTGAGAAGATGATCCGCGCCGTTGAGGACGCACGAACAAACTCAAAAGGCTCAAAGTTTAAGTTTGGACAAGGCACAGGTACTCTTGCTGCCTGGTCGCCTGCCGGCAAGACTCAGATCGAAGCTCATCACTTCCAAAAGCCATTCCAAATCGGAGATATACTAGGCGGCCTACCTGGCGCACAAGGCGCTAAGGTGGTACGCAACAAGTTTGATGGAGCTAAGTACATTTACAAGCGGTTCCCACCAAACAAGAAACTCAGCGCCATGGGCGAGGTCATCGGATCAAGTATCGCAGCCGAGCTGCTACCGATGAGCGTTGATGGCAGCGGTTCACCTGTTCAGCATACAGCGCAAGCGTTTCTAATCCCTGGCACCGGAGACGGCAATCCAGAGGTTGTGCAGCGCCGACTCTTTAATGCCGGTATGGTCGGTGATAAGAACTCAAATGTCAACAACTGGCAGCCACATCAGCTCAATCAACTCAATGCTGTAGCAATGGTTCGATACCTGCTCGGAGATCACGACGGACACTCCAAGCAGTATATGTGGACAGACCCACCAAGCGGTGTCGATCCAAGTATCATCGGGATTGATTGGGGGAATGCCTGGAAGCATGCTGCAAAGCCTAGCGACGCTGTAGACATCAAGTCAGGTTATTATGACTTCAGCCCTCAGACGAGTAAGCTCGATAAGCAGATGTATGACGCATACATTGCGGGCAAAGTTGAGATCAACTTCACTGACCCAATGATCCAGCACATCGCGCAGACATGCTCTGAGCGTTCCGAAGAGTTTGTTGCTCGCATGGAGCCATACCTTGCAGCGCTTGAAGACAAGTTTGGCTATCCGGCAGCTGATAAGGTTCGCAAGAAGACGCTCGATAAAATGCAAAACTTCACCGCTTCTTACGAGGCTTGGGTTACGCACTTGCAGTCAGAGCGCGCGAAGAAAGCAGGCGAAGCAGCTCCGGCTCCATTCAAGCTAGCCGGCGAGCCTGTGCAGAAGAGCCTGGGGATTACCGTGTTTAAGCAGCGAGATTGCCTCTATAAGGCGATTAAAGTTATTTCGCGTGACGTAGTATTCGTTGACCAAGAAACAGAGGAGTTGAGCGATCTGGCGCTCGAACTGCTTCAGCGTTTTGCCACGGTAGTGGTTAATACCTACGGTCAAGAGGTAGTCTCTGATACTATGCTGAGAAGACAGCCTAATCTGCGTCAGCAGGCGTTCTTGCTTAACGAGCTTGAAGAGCACATCACAACGATCCTACAGGATCCATACTCGAGGAGAGCATACTTATGAAAGATGTCAGTCAGGTCCCATTAGAGACAGCAGGCGGAGAGCTAACACCGCAAGGTGTTCACTTACTTAGGCTTTATTGTCGTGCCCTCGCGGAGAAGAATGACATGAAGCGCAAGATGATCAAGGCTGCTGTCACTGAACAATATAAGCAACCTTCTTTTATGGAGCACTTTAACGAGTGCGACAATGACCCAACGCTTTATCTATAAAGGTTCGACATGGCAGCGTCACAAGATAAAATAGTAGCTATAGGCCCAATGGGCGGGAAGATTGTCGGCTATCAAGGCGGCGATCTGAAGAAACCTATTTATGCGACTCAGGCAAAGAGCAAGCCTGTAGACCTCACCGACTTCTTGGATTACATTCACCACTACATTGCACCTATTACGTCGAAACCTACAAGCGTATCAGTGCCAGGTGAGTTTAACCAGAAGACTACATTTACGTTCGGAGAGTCTCTAAGCAATGAGCAGCGCGTTCAACTCATCAGCGCGTGTGCGTCTTACGGCGCGAAGGCTACGGTTAGCTCATCAGGACTAGGCTTGACCATCTTCACAAACAAGAAGACATCAGGCAAGAGTTTCCACCCAAAGAGCGCAAAAGCGAGCTTCATGCTCGTACCGCCTACAGCTATAGCTAGCGGCGCTGCTGAAATGCCCGATGGTGCGTTTCCAATCACAACTCCACAGGCTGACGGCGCAATCGTCGAGAAGCTCGTCGAAGGCACGCGCTTCTTAATGCGTGTTCAAGCGGTTGCAGGCGGTATGAAATACCATCTGCTCGCTCCAAAAGGCGCGACGCTGCACCACACTGTCAAAGTGTATAACGGTGACACATCAGGCTTTGACTCATACTTGCCAGGAGGAATGAACGCGGAGCTTATCAAAGGTTCTGTTAAACTCGATAAGCCTATGGTATTGACGTTTGACTCAATCACGCGTCTGCTGTCAGCGATTAATCCAGAGAAGAAGGCTAAGTCTACCAACCTCGCCGGTGAGGCACACACGGTACACTACAAGCCATTTAACAACGGACCGAAGAACTTTAATGGTTCTATTAAAGACAAGATGATCTCAGGCGCAGACGCAGCGACACTGACAAGCTCAGTGGACGCAGCGATAGCAAAGGCTGTGGATTATGACACTTTCTTCGGACTTATGGACTCTCAAGGACTCTACAACGAGTACGTTGAGTTTTCAGACACGGTACAACCGACTCCCGTTAAAGAGGCTGAGTCTATTGAGCAGGCGGGGCCGACACCTCCGGCTGATCCAGAGGAGACCTTTGACTCGATTGACTCTTGGTCTGAGGGGGCCAAGGCTTCAGCCCAAGCGCCTCTCTTTGATGAGGAGGGCTTCCTTAACCCGCTTAAACTTGAGTGGCTTTCATCGACGCCCGTTGGTACACAGATTGAGTATACAACGGAAACTGGAGTCTTCTCGGCTGCGCTCGTGGAAGATGACTTTGGCGGCGCTTATTGGGAGGGAGTAGATAGCGAAGATGTGAGCAGCAAGGTCTTATCGACAGTAATGATCAAGGTGATCACTGTCGGTGATAAGCTGCTCAAGCCTAAGCCTGCAGCCGCTGCTCCGCTACCTGCTGAACAGATCGAGGACACTACTAAGCCACCGCCTGTACCACCTGTGCCATCAAGCACTTTGCAAGGGCCGGTGATTACACAAGGTCCAGAGATGGTGGTCGGCAAGAAGACCATGGTCAATCTGCCGGAGCATACGTCTTACAACAAGCAAGATGGTCAAATCTACTTCTTGTCTCCTGAGGACGGCTCAGTCTTGTACTCAAAGCCTGCGCTCAGTTTCAAGCCAGAGCAAAACGGAAACATCGTTGTTGAAAACGATAAAGACTACATTAATCTATATGGAGCAGCGCCTGCTGCGCCTGCAGCGCCTGCA
>MDSZ01088827.1_pt1 | contig 13047 bp, 8 predicted proteins | sample 811201 | NCBI WGS metagenome assembly MDSZ01 (sample SAMN05326647, study PRJNA326480) | marine metagenome | isolation source: seawater | place: Indian Ocean: North | collected 2010
AAATATGAAATACAGAACAGAATTTGATAGTATTGGAAAAATAAAAGTTCCTGGTGATAAGTATTGGGGTGCTTCTACCGAAAGATCAAATAAGTATTTTAATATTGGGGATTTTTTAGTTAGACCAAAAGTTATTCATTCAATTGCAATTATAAAAAAAGCTGCGGCAGTTGTTAACTCTAAAAATAAAGATTTAGATCATAAAATTAGCAAATATATTATTAAAGCAGCTGATGAAATAATCAAAGGAAAACACGATAATCAGTTTCCCCTAAAGGTTTGGCAGACAGGTTCTGGAACTCAAACTAATATGAATGTTAATGAAGTTATAGCTAATAGAGCAATACAAATGATGGGTGGTAAGTTAGGATCCAAAATACCGGTTCACCCCAATGATCATGTAAATAAATCACAATCCACTAATGATGTTTTCCCGACTGCTATGCATATAGCTATAGCCTTGAGTGCTAAAGATAAGCTTTTACCTTCTTTAAAATTATTAGAAAAAGAATTAGCTAAAAAAGCTAAAGATTTTAAAAATATTGTGAAAGTAGGAAGAACTCACTTACAAGATGCAACTCCTTTGACGTTAGGTCAAGAATTCTCAGGGTATCACTCGCAACTTAAAAATTGTATTATTAGGATAGAGACTGCGCTAAAAGAAATTTATTTTCTAGCTCAAGGAGGCACCGCTGTTGGTACTGGATTAAATACTCGAAAAAACTTTGATAAAAAAATTATTAAAGAAATAAGTAAAATTACAAAATTACCTTTTAAACCAGCGAAAAATAAATTTGCTGCACTAGCAGCACATGATGAAATAGTAAATTTTTCGGGCTCACTCAATACAACAGCTGTTTGTTTAATGAAAATTGCGAATGACATAAGATTTCTAGGTTCTGGACCACGAGCAGGTTATGGTGAACTTATTTTACCATCAAATGAACCCGGCTCATCTATTATGCCAGGTAAAGTTAATCCAACTCAATCAGAGGCTGTAACAATGGTTTGTGTCAAAGTAATTGGAAATCATAATGGAATAACGATGGCAGGTTCTCATGGTCACTTTGAATTAAATGTATTTAAACCACTTATTATTCATAATATTTTACAATCAATTGAAATTATGAGTGACTCTTCAAAAACATTTGCACTTTATTGCGTAAAAGGAATTAAGGCAGATAAAAAAAGGATAAAACAATTATTGGATAATTCTCTAATGCTTGTAACCGCGTTAGCACCTAAAATAGGTTACGATAAAGCAGCTTATATTGCTAAGACAGCACATAAGAATGGAACTTCATTAAAACATGAAGTAATCAAAGCTGGGTTAATTAAGGAAAAAGAGTATGATAAAATTATGAACCCACTTAAGATGACAAAACCAAAATAAATTAAGAAATTTCTAAAATAAATTCTTTAATTTTCTTTTTATTAAAAACCTTTAACAAATCTTCGTCTAATAAAATTTTTTCAAATTGATTTTTAAAGTATTCCAAATCCTCTTTGGAAGCCTCATAATTATTACTAGTGATTTTTTTAAAGTTTATTTTTTTGTTTAAAATTCCTAAATTACCAATTGTATTTAGTGTAAAAATTTCGTTATTAACTTTTTGCTTTAATGAAAAAAGACTTAATATTTTTTTTTTGCTGCTTGTATTTACAGAACAATCAAAATCTAAATTTGGAAACTCTTCAATCAAATTAATTGATCCTTTGCACTTAAAGTTATTTCCATCAACTTTCAAAATTTTATGATATTCTAACCTTCCATAAGCTAAATCAATTTTTAAACTTAGTTCATCAATTGCACTTCCACTAAATTTTTTTGGCTTATAAAGAATTTCATTTTTTATGTCTAGTTGATTAAAAATTTCTTTTAAATTAAAAATATTTTTAAGATTAATTTTTTTAATTAAGCTGTGATTGATGTCTTCAACTACAAAACTTGACTGTGAAGAAAAATAAGGTTGAAGAGTAATTAAACTACTAGAATTAAATGATAAGTATTTATTTCTAAAATAAGAATTAAAAATTTTTATTTTATTATTTTTGAAAATAAAATTAAATTTTAAATTTGAGTTTAAGATTTGTAATTTAGCGTTTCCCTCAACAATGTTATTTTTAACTTTATTTAATAAAAAATTTGTTTTTAATCCTATTTCAGGAATATTTAAATTAATAAAATCAAAATTATTTTTATAATTTATCTTAAACTTTTTACCAAAAATTTTTCCTACAATTACTTTGTTTTTTTTATTAAAATTGGAAAAACTTATATTTTCTAAATTAAATAAAAAATTATTTTTGTTAGTTATTCTTAAATTTAAATTTTGAAGATTTATTTTTTTTTTTTGTTTTAGTAAATTGTTTGTGAATTTAGGTAGTTCTGAAATTTCGATATTAATTTTACTTTTTTTTATTGTAAGTTTATTTAATTCAAAATTATCATAATTATAAATACTAAGTATACTAGGATATAAAACTATTTTATCTGAGAATAGTTTGCTTGAAATTTTCTTAAGTTCTATTTCCGCATCATTTATTTCAATTTTAGGAATTGGAAAAATATCAAAACTTATACTAGCGTGACGATTAACTTCAATTTTATATTCTTTAAGTAAATAACTTTTAAAAACATCTTTGTTTTTTTCATAATCAAAAAATTTAGGAATTATTAACAGCAATACTAAAAATAAGAAAAAAATTAAAAATAAGTATCGTATTAAAAAAATAAATTTAAAAAATGTAGCATACCTATTGTGAATTGTTTTGAAAAATTTATTTATCATTTTTTTATTTTTACAGTTGGTATATAAATGAAAATCCCATTTATGAATAACATAGATAATTTAATTGAAAAGCTTAACAAAGAACAAAAAGAGGCAGTTTTAAATACAGAGGGACCGAATTTAATCGTCGCTGGTGCTGGATCTGGTAAAACTAGAGTTTTAACTACAAGACTAATTCATATATTGAGCAAAAAAAAAGCTTGGCCTAATCAAATTTTGTGCGTGACGTTCACTAACAAGGCCGCAAAAGAAATGCAAAATAGAGTAATGCAACACATAAAAGGAAGTTCCAACGCTGTTCCATGGCTTGGTACATTTCACTCAATAAGTGTAAAATTTCTTAGACGACATGCTGAGGCTTTAGACTATAAAAGTAATTTTACTATTTTAGATACAGACGATCAAAAAAAGTTATTACGAAATATAGTAAAAGGAAAAGATTTAGACGCAAAAAAATTTTCACCTCAATTAATTATGTATCATATTGATCAATGGAAAAATAAAGGACTATTACCTAATGAGGTAAAATTAGAAAAAAACAATACAATTCTGAGATCAATTTTAGACGTTTATAGAATGTATCAAAATAAAACTAAAGATTTGAATTCCTTTGATTTTGGGGATTTGATATTATTTAGCGTTAAATTATTTGAAAATCATAAAGATGTAAGAGAAATTTATCAAAATAATTTTAAGTATATTTTAGTTGATGAGTTTCAAGACACTAATTTTATTCAAAACAAATGGTTAAATCTTTTAGTTAACAAAAATGAAAATATTTGTTGTGTTGGAGATGATGACCAGTCAATTTATAGCTGGAGGGGAGCTGAAATTAAAAATTTTCTAACTTTCGATAAAATATATAAAAACTGTAAAGTTTTTAAACTAGAACAAAATTATAGATCCACTAAAAATATATTGGAAACTGCCTCCACTTTGATTTCAAATAATTCTAATAGGGTGAGTAAAAAATTGTGGTCTTCTGCAAATCAAGGAGATTTAGTAAAGTTAAATTGTTATAGGACGGGAAAAGAAGAAGCTCAAGGTGTTAGTGATATAATCGAACATAGTTTAAAAAAAAAATACTCACTAAATAATGTTTCAATTTTAGTAAGAGCAATTTACCAGACAAGAGAATTTGAAGAAAGATTTTTACAAGTTGGTATTGGATATAGAGTATTAGGTGGAATCAAATTTTATGAAAGAGCTGAAATAAAGGATGCTATATCTTATTTACGAATTATCAATCAAAAATATGATGACTTGGCTCTTGAAAGAGTTATTGGGGTACCTAAAAAAGGAATTGGGGAAAGTACTTTAAATCAGATTTATTCATTCAGTAAAAAAAACAAACTTTGTCTTGAAGACTCAATAATAAAAATAATTGAAGAAGGAAATTTTAAACCAAAAATCAAAACATCGTTAAGCATGTTAATAAATATGATAAATAAGTGGCGTAAAGATAGTTTAGAAATGAAACATTTTGATTTACTAAAGTTAATTCTTGATGAATCTGGCTATTCTTCAATGCTAAAAAATAAAAAAGATTTAGAAAATGAAAATAGAATTGAAAATATAAAAGAACTTTTAAGAGCAATGCAAGATTACGATAATCTACAAAGTTTTCTTGAACATGTTGCGTTAGCAACATCAATAGATCAAGAATGGGAAGGTGCTAAAGTGAATTTAATGACTATGCATGCGGCAAAAGGTTTGGAGTTTGATGCAGTTTTTCTTCCCGGTTGGGAAGAGGGACTATTTCCTCATCAAAAATCTCTTGAGGAAAAAGGAGATTTTGCATTAGAAGAAGAAAGAAGGTTAGCCTATGTTGGAATTACCAGGGCTAAAAAAGAAGCTTTTCTATCATTTGCAATGAAGAGAGCTTATCATGGTGACTGGATGGATACTTTACCTTCTAGATTTATTAACGAAATCCCAGAAAACAGTGTAGAAAAAAATGAATTAAATGATAATAAAATCAATGATGATTTCGAGTTTAATCAAGATAATTCAAATGAATTTGAAGAGGATTACAGAAGCCCGGGCTGGGACAGATATAGGAAAAATAAAATGCTCAAATGGAAAAAATAAATAAATTAAGAGGTTTATTTAATAACGAAAAAATTGACGGGTACATTATTCCAAAAAATGATGAGTTCTTTGGTGAATATATTCCAGAGCAAAAAGATAGATTGAAATTTATTTCAAATTTTTCTGGATCCTTTGGTTTTGCTATAATTTTAAGAAAAAAAAATTTTTTGTTTGTAGATGGAAGGTATACACTTCAAGCAAAAAAAGAGAGCGGAAAAAATTTTAAAATAATTACCTTTCCCAATTTATTACCAAAAGATATTTTTAAAAATAAAAAAATTACTTTAGGTTTTGATCCAAAAATCATAACCAAAAAATTTATAATTAATTTTTTTAAGAATACAAATATTAAATTTTTGTCTCTCAAATTTAATTTAATAGATAAAATATGGAAAAGAAGTCAAAAAACAAAAACTAAAAAATTTTATTTACTACCAGAAAGTTCTATTGGCCAAAATTATAATTTAAAGATCAATCGAGTTGTCAGTAATTTAGAAAATAAAAAAGTAGATTATCAATTTATTTCTGCAAGTGAAAATAATGCTTGGTTATTAAACATCAGAGGAAGTGATACAAATTATGCGCCTTTACCTCATTGTTACATCCTTATTAGTAAAAATAAAAATATTATTTTACTTTGTGATTTAAAAAAAATTTCAGGTAATATAAAAAAAAAATTAAACAATGTAAAATTTTTAGATATAAAACTTACAGAGAAAATTTTGTCAAAAATAGATGGTAAAAAGTTTATAGTTGATAGAGAGACTTGTTCAATCTTTTTTGAAAATATTATTTCAATCAATAATACAATATTAAATTTAAGTGACCCAATTTATTATTTTAAAGCGATTAAAAGTAAAAAAGAAATCGCTAACATTAAAAAGGCCCATATTAGTGATGGTGTCGCGTTAACCAAATATTTATTTTGGTTAAGTAGATGTTTTTTAAAGAAAAAAATTACAGAAATTTCAGCGTCTCAAAAGTTATTAAATTTTAGAAAAAAAAATAAAGATTATTTATTTGCAAGTTTTCCAACAATTTCTGGGACAGGACCTAATGGTGCTATAATTCATTATAAAGCCTCAAAAGAAACAAATAGACAATTAAAAAAAGGTGATATCTATTTAGTAGATTCTGGTGGACATTATAAATATGGAACTACTGATGTAACTCGGACTATTTCTTTAAATAATTCTGAAAAAAGAATAAAGAATATTTTTACAAGAGTTCTCAAAGGTCACATAACGGTTGCAAATTTTATTTTAAGTAAAAAAACCACAGGCTCAATAATTGATTTTAAAGCAAGAAAATATTTGAAACAAATTAATTTAGATTATTCACATGGAACTGGACATGGAGTTGGATATTTTTTAAATGTTCATGAGGGTCCTCAATCTATTTCAAAAAATAATAAAGTGCCATTTTCTGAAGGAATGGTTGTTTCTAATGAACCAGGATATTATAGAAAAAATAAATTTGGAATAAGAATTGAAAATTTGATTTATGTAAAAAAAATAAAAAATAGAAAAATTTTTGAAAATTTAACTATGGTACCTATTGATAAAAATCTAATTAATTACAGTTTGCTCTCAAAAAATGAAAAAAATTGGTTAAATACTTATCATAAAAAAGTTTTTAATAATCTGAAATCTAAGATGAATAACCTTGAGTTAAAAGAACTTGAAAAAGCGTGTTCAGCTATTTAATTATTTAATAATTTATTCCATTCTTTTTCATATAAAACTTTAATTTTTAATTCTTTTGCTTGATTAATTTTTTTTACAGTTGGTTTGCTATCCCCAACAACTAAAAAATCTAACTTTTTAGTTATAGAGCCTAAGACCTTACCGCCATTATTTTCAGCAATCATTTTAGCCTCGGATCTGCTCATATTTTTAAAACCTCCAGTAAACATGATTTTTTTATTTGAAAAAATTCCATCTTTAAATTTTGTTTTATAGTTTTTAACTGATAATTTATGAATTAAATCTTTTGTAATCCTTAAATTAGTTTCATTTGAAAAGAAATTTTCAATTGAACTAATTTGAGTATCACCGATTCCATCTAATTCTATTAAATTTTTATAAATTATTTTTTTCTTACTTTTATCAAAAATTTCCTTAAATTTATCTATTGTTCCAAAATAACCTGCAATTATTTTTGCATTTTCTTGGCCAATATGTCTAATTCCAATTGAAAAAATTAATTTATCTAAAGTGATATGTCTGGCTTTTTCAATTGCATTTTTTAAGTTCTTTATTGAAAGTTCACCCCATCCATCTAACTCTTTAATTTCATTGTATTTTAAATTAAATATTTCAGAAGGTTCCTTTATTAATCTTAAATCCCACAATTGATCTATAACTTTTTTTCCTAAACCATCAATATTTAGGGCTTCTTTTGAAACGATATGTTTTATTTTTTCCCTTGCAGTAAAATTACACTCGTATCCTTTAATACATCTTCTTACTGCATCAAGTTTTTTAGTTGTTTTGCTTAATTCTTTGATTGTTTTAGCACCACATAAACAGTTTTCTGGAAAAATATACTTCTTACTTTTTTTATCCCTTTTAGTTAAATCAACAGAAATGACTTGGGGGATTACATCTCCCGCCCTCTGAATTTTTATTACATCTCCTATTCTGATATCTTTTCTATTAATTTCATCTTCATTATGAAGTGTTGCATTAGAAACTACAACGCCACCAACATTAACTGGTTCTACTTTAGCAACAGGGGTAAGCGCACCAGTCCTGCCAACTTGAATAACTATATCTTTAATTTTTGTAAATGCTTTTTCCGCTGAAAATTTATAAGCTATTGCCCATCTAGGAGAATTAGAAGTGTTTCCTAATCTTTTTTGGAGTGATAAATCATTAATCTTATAAACTAGCCCATCTATATCGTAATCTAAACTTGATCTTATCGCTTCTATCTCTTTATGTTTTTTTTCAATTTGTTCTAAATTTTTAATAGGTTTAGACAGAGGATTTGTGGAGAATTTCCACTCTTTGATTTTTTGAAGAAACTCTTCTTGTGTTTTAAATATCATAGGTGAAACCTTGCCAAAACCATAAGCAAAATATTGTAATGGTACTTTTGAAGTTTCATTAGGATTTTTTTGCCTTAGGGAACCCCCTGCAGCATTTCTTGGATTAGCGAATTTTGCAGATAATTTATTAAAATCTTTTTTTCCAATAAAAATTTCACAACGTATTTCAATTAAGTCCGGTACATTTTTAGATGTAATTTCCTTGGGCAATAAATTAATTGTTTTCAGATTTTCTAAAATATCCTCACCTACTCGTCCATCGCCTCTTGATAAACCTCTTGTTAAAATACCTTTTTCATAAATTAAAGTGGCTGATATACCATCAATTTTTGGTTCACAAAATAAATCAAGGTTCATATTTTTTTGATTTAAAAAATTATTAATTTTTTTTAAAAAATCACTCATATCTTTTAGGTTAAAAGCATTAGCTAAAGATAGCATTGGAGATAGATGTTCAATTTTTTTAAATTTATTAGTAGGCTTTGCGCCTACAATATTTTTTATTGATTTATTTTTTTTTAAAAATGAATATTTTTTTTCTAGTTCTATTACTTCATTTTTAATTTTGTCATACTCAAAATCAGAAATAATTGGGGCATCATTATTGTAATATAATCTATTGTGTTTTATTAAATCTTTAAACTTTTTTTTATAAAGTAATTGAATCTTCTTATGAGTAGTCATTAATCTAAATTAATTATTTCAATTATTTTGTTTAAAAAACTTTTCTTTTTTATTTCTTCTTTTTTTACATTTGGAAATTGATATTCTTTATTAAAAATTTTATATGCCGATTTATACCACTCACTTGAATTATAGTTATAGCCCAAAATATTTGCATATTTTTGTGCCTCACTCTCTAGACCTAAATAATAATGTATTTCTACTAATCTAAGTAGCGCCTCTTCTACAAATATTGTTTTATCGTAACTTTGAATGATGTTTTTAAGTCTTGAAATTGCAGGTATCCACTTCTGAGTTTCGATATAATGTTTGGCTATGTACATTTCTTTAGCGGCTAATTGATTACGTATTAAATCTTTTTTAAATTTTAAATCCAATGCATAATCAGAACTAGGATATTTTTCTAAAAAAAAATTAATTTTTTCTAAAGATTGTAATAATGGTTTCAAGTCTCTTTTTTCATCACTAATTTGCTCAAAATAGATAATCGCTTCAAGGTAATGTCCGTACATTAAATGTTTGTCTGCTGGATATAATTTAAAATAACGGTCTAGGTTTTCTAAAGCTTCAGAATAAAAATTTATTCCGTATAAACAGAATATTGACATAATAGCAGATTTTGCAGCTAAATTAATATCTGTAAAATTTAGCTCTGCTTCTTCAAATTTTTTATTTGCAAAAAAATAGTCATTTGATCTCATTGCCTCTATTCCCTCACTATAAATTTGGAAAGGATCAACTCTTTCAGAATGAGTATAAATTGGTCCATCTTGTTTGGAGCAGCCTAAAATAATTAAAACTATTAATATAGAGGAAAAAAATCTTAACATAAATTAATGACTTATTAATAACAGATTAGAATTAATTTAATAATCTAATTATCGATTAATTTTATGCGTTAACAGCTAATTTCTGAGGGTGCTTTTTTTTAATACCTTTTGTGACAAAAAAATTATCTAATTTATCTGCTTCTGTGATTAATAATTGATCTTTTTTTTCAAAAATTTTATGAAGCAAAAGATTTGACAATTCATGTCCACCTTGAGAGCAAAAAACTTTTCCTAATATTCTGTAGCCTGATAACAGAAAATCTCCAGCTAAATCTAATATTTTATGATTTACGAACTCTTTTTTGTTTCTTAGACCTTCTTTATTCAAAATTCTATCCTCATCTACAACGATGGCGTTATCTAACGAGCCCCCTTTAGCAAAACCTAGCTTTTTTATTTTTTCAATATCTTTAAATAAACAAAAAGTTCTTGAATTGATTACGTCTTTTAGATCATCTTTTTGAAAATTTATCGAATTTTTTTGTTTTCCTATTAACTTATTTTCATAATCCAATTTGAAATTCACCTCTAAGGATGAGTCATCCGGCTCTATTGAAATTTGTCTATTGCCATCTTTTATTTCTATTTTATCTAAAATTTTAAGGTATTTTTTTTTCTTAAATTGATTTCTTAAACCTCTTTTTTTAATCTCATCTAAAAAATTTTTCGCGGAACCATCCATTATTGGAATTTCCTCATTATCTATTTCTATTGTAACATTATCTATCCCTGAGATATAAATTGCTGCAAGTAAATGTTCTACTGTAGATACTCTTGCGCCATAGTTATTTTCTAGCGAAGTGCATAGTTTTGTAGACTTTACGTTGACAAAATTTGCATTTATGAGATTGTTTTCTTTTAAATCTACTCTCTTAAAAATAATGCCTTGATCTTCTTTTGCTGGAAGAATCTTAATTGTTGAAAATAACCCTGAATGTAAACCTATCCCTTTAAAAGAAATAGTTTCTTTGATTGTTTTTTGACAAGTTTCAAGCATCGAAATGTTATACTTGAACAATTCTGATAATTTAAAACAACTAATGTTTCTAAAAAAAACAAATATTAACTAAAAATTTTTTCAAAAAACCTTGAAAATATGGTTTTTTTGAAATTAGGTACAGGTATTGCCTCTTTTTTCCAACCAAAATGGACGATTTTATTTGCAGCATTTACCATTTCCTCTACGCCTACTCTTTTTGCAAATTTAAAGTCAAAATCATTATTTCTTGAAAAGCAATTTTCGTAATCTTTTTTAAAACATTCAAAATTATTTTGATCATTAATTTCTAAGAAAACTACTTTTAATTTTTTTTGTTGTGCTTTTAGGTTTATGTTTTGATAAAGTAATATTTGGCTTAATTCTTTTATTCTTGCTTCAGCAATACTTGCCAAAAGTTTTTTGCTTATTTTTCTATAATTTTTGTTTTTAAAATATTCCTCTTCTAAAAAATCGTTTTCACCAGCGTTTTGTATATTTGGATTTTTTTGAATTATTTTCTTAATTTCTTCAATTTTTAAAGAAGTAATTTTAGAAATATCCTTTTCTATTATTTCAGTTCCAAATTTAAATTTTTGTTCGAATTTAATGGAATCTTTTTCTACAACAAATATTTTAGTAATATTTTGATTGATCTGAATATAAAAAAAACTATCAAGATTAAAATTTTTGTTGCTTACAATCGATCCTTTAACAAAACTTTCTAGAAGAATTTTTTCTATTTTAAGATTGCATTTTTTGAAAATATTTTCCAAATTTTTAAAATCATTTTTATCAATTAAATTAAATGAAAGCTCATGAGCGTAAAAATCTCCAAATAAACCTATTGGCAGATTGTCTAATTTTTTTTTATCTAAAATATATTCAGAATTAAAAATATGTAATATTTTTTTATTTTTTTCATTTTCATCTATGTAAGACATTAGAGTATTCAAAATATACGTTATGTTTTCTTTTGACACTTGTGTTCCATTTAATTTTCTAAATCCAGATAAGTTAAAAAATGAGATTTCAAAATTATTTAATATGATTATCAATCTTGAAAAAGTAAAATTTATCTTTTGTTCAACTTCCAAAACACTTTTCTTGATAAGTTCAGTAATATTATCTAAATCAGAAATTCCCTTTACGCTCGAGTTTTTTATAGGTAGAATAATTTTTTCCAATAATTTAAAATTATTTTGATCGTCAAATTTTACTGCAGTTAATAATATTTCAAAATCATCAATTTGTGCAAAAAGTTTGGGATGATTTTTCATAATATTTTATTTTAAGATGAGTTGATTTTTGATTCTATAATCAAAAATTAAATATTTATCATAACTTCTTTTATTTTTAATTTCTAAATAATTTTTCAAACTTAAATTATAATCTTTGTAAGGTAATTTTATAATCTTATTATTTTTCATTTTAATATCCCATCGATTGGATTTGAATAGAAAATAACTATGTATTTCATCTATTGGAAAATTATTTCTAGTTAAATTATAGAATAAGTTTTTAAATTTTTTTTGATTACTATTTACAATTGGTAGATTTTTAAACTTTGATATTTCTTTAAATTCAAACAAATCAATCTTCTTTCCTAGATAAAATTTTTTATCACCATCAATTAAAACTGCTATTGGTTTTTTTTCAAAAATATTAATCACTAATTTATCAGGAAAAATTTTTTTAATTTTAACATTTTCGATAAAACTTTCTTGTTCTATCTTTTTGTTTATTTCATAAGAATTTAAAAAAATTAAATTTTTGTCATACAAAAAAGAAAAGAGGTTAATCAACTCACGATCTTCGAGGATATTGTTGTTTTCTATTTTGATTTCTTTAATCTTAAATTCATTAATTGCGATTTTTTTTTGAGAAATAAAAGTCGATAATAGAATAAGTAACGCAATTCCGATAATGGTTTTATTTCTCATTTATTGATATTTGCATCCAACAAAATCTTTTCAACTAATTTTTCAAAATTGATACCTTTATAATTTGCTATTTCAGGCACTAAGGAAAGACTTGTCATACCTGGTTGAGTATTGATTTCTAGTAAATAAAAATTTCCTTTATAAAATTTAAAATCTGCTCTTGTGACTCCTCTACATTTAAAAGCATCATGCGTTTTTTTGGCGATCTTTAAAACTTCTGAATACTTTAGCTTAGATAATCTTGCTGGCATAATGTGTTTTGTTTTTGCAGATTTAGTATATTTTGCTTTATAGTCATAAAATTGGCGCTTAGGTATAAGTTCAATAGCACCGAGTGGCTTGCCATTAATAATAGCTACTTGAATTTCTTGTCCCGGAATATATTGTTCTACCATTACTTGACCATATTTTTTCACAAGCTTCTTTATTGAATTTGTCAAATTTTTTTTATTTTTACATAATTCTACGCCTAAGCTTGATCCCTCGTTTATTGGTTTAACAATAACTGGATAAATAATTCTTTTTAATTTTAACTTTTTTTCTACCGATTTAATCTTATCATTTTTGTTTAGCGAAAAATATTTTGCCGTTTTTATTTTATTTTTTAAAAAAATTTTTTTAGAAATTAATTTATCCATTGCATTAAATGAACTTACTACTCCAGAATGGGTATATGGAA